>OBVV01000655.1_pt1 | contig 12211 bp, 8 predicted proteins | sample 1476221 | NCBI WGS metagenome assembly OBVV01 (sample SAMEA2580029, study PRJEB22360) | human gut metagenome | biome: human gut; feature: human-associated habitat; material: faeces | place: Denmark | collected 2008/2010 | reverse complement strand
AATATAAAGACATGTTGGTGGAGTGAGAAATAAAATCAGACACGGATTGTATAAAATGCCGTGTCTGATTCGTTTTTAACTCTCTTATCTTTATATATATTTAATCACATTGTTTGTGGGTCATAATATCCAATACTAGTTTATCGGTTTCATTCATGCCTTGTGAACCAATTCTGGTCAGGTTGCGGATGCTGCGGTCCACATCATTGTCAATGATACCTTCTACAGAAGATACACATTTATGTTCCATCGCTAATATAGCTGAAAATACAGCAGTAGAAACACCGCTGCTTAATTTCAGAGCACAACTGGGCTTGGCTCCGTCACAAATCATACCTGTCAGGTTAGCGATCATATTTTGTACGGCAAAAGTGATTTGCTCGTAAGTGCCTCCCATCAAATAAGTGATACCACAGCTGGAACCTGTTGCAGCCACTACACAGCCGCATAGTGCAGACAGACGTCCCAAGCTTTGTTTGATGTAAATCGCTGTCAGGTGGCTAAGTGTCAGTGCGCGGATCAATTCTTCTTCTGATTTATGGTTGTCTTCGGCATAGACTACTACCGGTAAAGTAGCTGTAATTCCTTGGTTCCCACTTCCTGAATTGCTCATGACAGGAATCATAGCTCCCGCCATACGTGCATCGCAAGCTGCCGAGGTATAAGAAAGGATGTGGGTAAATGTATTACTTCCCAATATTTGTTCTTCACTTTTGCTACTTTTCAGAATTTTGCCTAATTCGTGACCGTAGTTTCCTTTGAAAGAACGTTCTGCCGCCGCTTTGTTCAAACGTTTGGTTTCAAGAATAAAACGAATTTCATCCAATGGTGTGGTGGTGGCAAAATCGTACACTTTTCGCAAGTTCAACTCCGGTTTTTTTGCATCCTCATTGCAGGCGGCGGTAGTTTGTTTGTTTAGTAAAACTTGGTTGTTAAAGGCCACATATATAAAATTGGTATGCCCGCAAGCAATAATGGCCGTTGCTTTATCACCGTCAGCTTCACAGATAATTTCGATATATAACTTTTCTTCTATATTCTCTTTCAGCCCGATAGAGATAGCTTGTGAGTCAATTAGTTTTTTACCCTCTGCTACGGCTTCAGGAGTGCTGTCTTTTAAGACTTCCAATTGATATTCGGATTTCCCGATTAATGCCCCTAAGGCGATAGCGATAGGTAGTCCAATCATTCCTGTCCCCGGGATGCCTACTCCCATGGCGTTCTTAAGAATATTGGCGCTGAGTAAAGCTTTAATCCTTTCAGGTCTTTTACCTAGTGTTTCTGTTGCTTTTGCTACACAAAGGGCTACGGCTATGGGTTCTGTGCACCCGATAGCCGGAACGACCTCGCGATTTATAAGGGCAATGATTTGCTCTCTTTCTGGTTTGGCGATCATAGTAGATAATTATTAAGGGGTCTTGCAAAAATCTTTTTGAAAGTGTATCAAAACTCGAATAAAACTATCATTTCGTTTGTCTTTTCCTTTTCGTTGATTTTCAGAATATTTTTCATTAAAGAATATTCTGAATGAATAGAATGATAGGTTTATTTAGTTTTGACACCCCTTCGACTTTTGACACACTTTGGTTATTTTTTATAGTTTTGTAATCCGGTCTGGAGGAAGTCAACATATTTATCTATATCCTCATCATATGAATATGATTTATTCAACGGTTTTCCTTCATTGTCAATCAATACATAGAAAGGTTGTGCGTTGGCACCGAATTTAGAACGTTGCAAGTAACTCCATTTATCACCGATCGTGCGTAGTGTACGTTCCTTACCGTTTTCCATCACTTTGATGTGTTCGGGCAACGGGGTTTTGTTATCAACGAACAATGTTATCAGTACATAGTCCTCAGTCATCAACTTGTTTACTTTCGGATCAGTCCATACAGCGGCTTCCATTTTACGGCAATTTACACATCCGTAACCTGTAAAGTCGAGCATTACCGGTTTTCCGGTACGTTTTGCATATTCCATACCGGCATCGTAGTCATCAAACTGCGCATGTACTTCATTGGTATATAAGTTGAAGTCTTGTGTATTCATGGGAGGAGCAAATGCGCTGACAGCTTTCAAAGGAGCACCCCATAAGCCCGGTACCATATATACAGCAAATGCAAGTGAGATAAGAGCCATAAAAAAACGGGCAACACCTACTTTATCATCATCATCATCGTGAGGGAATTTGATCTTACCCAACAGATAGAAGCCTAGCAAAGCGAAAATCACAATCCATAAAGCAAGGAATGTCTCACGGTCTAGAATCCCCCATCCATAAGCCAAGTCAGCAACCGACAGGAATTTCAAAGCAAACGCAAGTTCGAGGAAGCCTAATACGACTTTAATTACATTCATCCAGCCACCTGATTTAGGCATGGATTTCAACCAGGATGGGAACATGGCAAACAGAGTGAACGGTAATGCCAGTGCAATGGCGAAACCTAACATACCGATGGCAGGGGCAATCACACTACCTGTGGTGGAAACTTCTACTAACAAAAAGCCGATGATAGGGCCTGTACATGAGAATGAAACCAAAGATAGGGTGAATGCCATCAAGAAGATACTTAACAAACCACTGGTCTGTTCCGCTTTACTGTCTACTGCGTTGCTCCATTTTGAAGGAAGAGTAAGTTCGAATGCTCCAAAGAAAGAGGCTGCGAATACAATTAGCATCAAGCAGAAGAATATGTTAAAAATAGCATTTGTGGAAAGTGCATTCAAGGCACTGGCACCGAATATTAAGGTTATGGCAAGACCTAATAATACATAGATCACTACAATAGAAGCACCATATGTCCATGCATCACGGATTCCTTTCTTTTTGTCTTTGCTACGTTTTAAAAAGAAACTTACCGTCATTGGGATGATAGGCCATACACAGGGCGTAAATAAGGCTAGTAATCCACCGATAAATCCGGCAAAGAAGATGTAAATCCATGAACGGTCTTGTTGTGATGTCGTTTCGCCAAATGCGTTCAACTCTTGGATAACCGGAGTCCAGTAATCTTGGACAGCAGTGTCATTGCCGATCAGGGCGGCAGTTGTAGCACTATCTGTTGCGGTAGTTGCAGTAGCTGTTTCCGCTACAGGAACTTCCGTTATGGCTGTTTCTGTTTTTGCGGGTTCAGTAGTCTTGCTTGTAGTAGCAGCGGCAACTCCTTTTCCGGAGAAAGAGAAAGAAACTTCAGTAGGAGGCAGACAGTTTTCATCGTTGCAGGCACCGAATTCCATATAACCTTCTATCATATAGGTAGCGCCAGTTATTTTTAGTTTCTGAATGAAAATGGCAGTGTTCTCAAAGTAACGTAATTTCATTTCAAACACCTTGTCGAAGTTTTCAATTTCTTTACCTTGTGGAGTGAGCTTCCCTACTAATTCTACTCCTTCTATCTTGTCTACGTTGAAAGTAGCGGAGATAGGACCTCCCGAAGGAAGGTCCGTGGAATAAACGTGCCATCCGGCGTCAATCTTACCAGTGAATACTATTTGTGCTTCCGTATCGGAAATCGTCTTTAACTCGGTTTTGAATTGTACCGGATCTTGAATCTGGGCAACTGCCGGAAGCAATGCCATAACGATTAAGAGGCAACTTAAAAAAAACTTCTTTTTCATTACGTATTATTTAAATTTTGATTAATGTTCATACCGCAAAGTAAGGGATAATATCTTAGATATGTCTCTCTATACCTATATAAATATCGGCAATTGCTGTTTTCAGAATAAAAAATAGAGCAAAAAGATAATCTATTGCTCTTTTTGGAGTTCCATAACTTTGTTTCTATATTGGGAGGGGGTCATTCCCACAGAGGATTGGAAAAGGTTATAAAAGGTGGAAATGGAGTTAAATCCCAACTCTGCAGAAATGGCTTTCATCGGAGTTTCGTTATTGGGGTCAGATAATAGGCGGATAGCTTCTTCAATACGGAAACGATTTACATAATGAGTGAAGGATAATTTGGATTGTTCATTGATGATACGTGATAAATAAGTACGGTTAGTTCCTAGTATTTCCGCTACTTTGTCTTTTGTTATAAAATTGTCTTTGTAAATTTTTTCTTCTCTCATAATACGCTCTAATGTACGGAAAAGTTCTAAACTTTTCTCATCGGTGAGTGAGGAGGAAGCATACTTTTCGGAAGTAGAAACCATGGAGGGGGCATTGGTCTCCAATTCTTTTATACGGCGATTCAGTTCCGTTTCTCTTTTGATTGCTTCTTGATTTTGCTTGACAATACTTAAATAAAGTTTGTTTTTACGGCGGTAGAGGTAATAAAGCAACCCTAAAACAATTACAGTGATAATAAGAATAAATGTTTGTTGCTGTATACGCTGTTCTTTCTGCATTACATCTAGTTTGCTTTGTTTTATTAAATTTTCCTGCCGCTCAGAGTCATATTTGAATCGCATTTCGCTTAAATCTCTTTCTTTGTCCTTGTTGAAAAGGCTGTCGTTTTCCAAACGGAATATTTTATAATACTTCAGTGCGTCATGATATTGGTGCAATTGCTCATAGCAGGTAGACAGATTTTCGTATAGTTCATTGCGATGGATGGCGTTGACGCGTGCATAAGAAATAGCTATTCCTTGTTTTAACAATAAAATAGCTTCTGGTTGTTTGTTTTGCTGCATTAGTATACGTGCATATCCCAAATGGGCATAGACAATAGAGGAAGTTTGTGCCGCCTGTTTATCCTTCATGGCTTTTTTGTAATATTCCAAAGCCTGAGCATATTCACCCATATCATATAATATATTGCCAAAGAGATTATAGGTATGGGCTTGGTCGTAGAAATCATTTTCCAGCATCAATGTTTCGGCTTCATGGATATATTTCATTGCTTCCTCATTCTGTTTCATTAAAAAATACATATAGGCAGAATTTACTGCACCGGAATAAATGATGTATGGATTACGCATACTGTGTCCTAATTCATAACATTCTAATGCGTATTTGATGCCGGCTGTATCTTTTTTGAGGTAATAGATATTTGCTAAATTGCCTAAAAGCAAAGCGTATTGTTGTTGGAAATTATTTTGTTGTGCCAATTGGATACCTTTATAAAGCCATCGTATGGCACGGTAATAATCGGTTTCAATATTTGCTGAATAGAGTCCGAGACTACCATAGACGGAACAAAGGGTGGAGTCATTATTCAGTTTGGTTGCTAATTCAAGAGAAAGATTCAAGTTTTTTTTGGCTATTTTTTCCCGTCCGCTCATCATTTGCGCTTGTGCTTGGTAGATATATGAATAGAGTTGGAGTAGAGGATTTTTAGTCTTGTCCGCTACGTTTTTCATAATCTCAGCGTAAGTGATGGTTTTGGAATAATCTCCTTTATTTAAATAGTATTGGCATAGAAATTTTAAGGCATCCCCGTTATCAGGTTCTTTCCTAATGATTTCCAACTGTTTCTCAAGGATGACGGGGCGCTTTTGTGCATGTACACAAAAGGATATCCCCAAAAGTAACAGTAAGAAAAGACATTTTAGTTTCATATGCTTTTTTCGATTGAGAGTGCAAATATAATAAAACCTTTAATTTTTCTTGTTCAAAAGTCTTGCATATTTAAAATAAAGTCGTACCTTTGCAACGCTTTCAACAAAAAGCACTTCTGAAAGGAAGTTTTGGAGAGGTGGCAGAGTGGTCGATTGCGGCGGTCTTGAAAACCGTTGTACTGCGAGGTACCCGGGGTTCGAATCCCTGTCTCTCCGCAATAAACGCTGAAAATCAGCAGATTGTAAAACAAGCACCCAATTTTACACCCAAGAGTGTAAAATTGGGTGCTTTTGTATTATTTAAGATTTATACTTGAAAATAGGGACACAACCAATGTTATTGGGTAAAAATAGAGCATTATTATTGATTAAGTTTATTCAATCGCATAACAATTGACGTTTGACTTCTGCCCATTTTGTTTGCAATATATTTGACGCTCTTACCCTCATTATGCAGTTTCAATAGAAATTGGTCTGCACTTCTTGTCCATCTTTTATTGGCATTGGGGTGCTTCACATAACTCTCTTCTGAAACCTTTTCAGGATGCAAAAATTCATCCACAAATACAGAGGGGAAACGCTTGTCATATAGCACAAGAGTTTTCATCTTTGCCCTTGTTATTGCTACATAAAACAATCTACGTTCTTCTCCATATGGGAATTGGTCGCTTTTAGTTAGTACATAGTTAAGCACAGGGTCGTCACTCACAAGAGATGGGAAGCCATAAGTGTCTTTATTGCATTGCAAGAGTATTACGTAATCTGCTTCAAGACCTTTCGATTTATGTACAGTCAAAAACTCGATTTTTCGTCCTCCTATCACATAAAAGAACCTATTGCCCTCTTTGATGGATTGGTACATAAAAGAGAGATAATAATCATCAAAGGAATAACGTCCCAACAAAAATATTGATTTGTCTGATGGAATAGAAGCTACAAGTTGCCCTATCGTATTGCAATAATCACGTCTGTCATAAGAATAAAACTCCAATTCTGTTTTCATTTCAGAACTGAACGAGTGTATATCTTTCTGAATTTGTGATTTATTGCGTTGTATGAAATGAGAGGACAACGAAACCAAAGGTTCTCCAAATCTGTATGTGGTTTCAATCTTATTTATTTCTGTTGCTCCAAAGTATTCGGAGAATTGATTGAAAAGAGCCATATCACTTCCCGAAAAACGATATATGGACTGCCAGTCATCGCCTACGCAATACAACTTTGCTGGTGGATTTCCCTCACGCAACACTTTTAAAAAGTTATAACGGTCAACAGATATGTCTTGAAACTCGTCCACGATGATATAATCATACTCAACAGGACGTGAAACACGACATATTTCTGTGGCTTGAAGAATCGCATCAGTAAAATCAATTTGGTTATTATCTCTTAATGCGCTTATATAGCGTTCATATACAGGCTGGAATATATTCTTGATAATAAAAACACTCCGTTCATCCTCTGCATACTTCGCTCGTTTAAGAACGTCCTTAACTGATTTACAGCTTGATTTCACTAATGTCACAAAAGTAACAACAAGTCGTATAAATGCCTTTTCCTGCTTACTTCCTTTGGGTAAAACTAAATCATATAACTCTTCATCCGTTTTCTCTTGAATTGGTACACCTGCATCATCTAATAGTTTACGGAGTTTATCCCTAATATCAGAATAATGGAAATCAGCACTTGATGTTACTAAAAGTTGAGTGCCAAATTTCTCATGAGCTGCTTTCTTCCAAGTTATACCATCATTATATTTTTGATTGGCTTCTTCGTATGTTATATTTTTATCCTTTGCAAACCAAGCGGGAACAAGACCATGTTCATCAACCCCGAAATGCTCCAGATAGATTCGTTTGGTTACTCCATTTTGCTCGAAATATATGGAAAAATCGGGGCGATATTGAGAGTGCATTTCATCTGCCAATTGATGTTCGTATGCCTCTTCATATCTGAATCTTACTCCAAGTGAAGACAAGACAAAGCATATCTTTTGCTCTTGCTCACTTCTCACATATATGGCTCGACCATCCATATCGGGACACATTGCTTTTAACTGAACATTTTTTTGTTCCGATAACTTTTCTCGCCTTTCATTCTTGCGTTGCTCCCAATCCGCTTCATTGGATTGATAATCAATAAAATATTCTACTATACTATTCTTAAAATCCTTATTCCCTAATAAAGTGTGATAAATATCTACGAATAAAGAATCAGTATTATCGCAAATAGATGGTTTTGTGCCTGTTGCTCTTCCAATAATATCAATGGCTAATTTATGAAAAGTATAACCTTTCAAGCCGTTAGTAGCCATTCTTTCCGTAAGTTCGGCTGCTGCTTTGTTCGTGTAACTAATGAGTAAGATTCTATGAGGTACAATGCCTTTTATTTCTGTTAGATACTTGACTTTTCCAACAATAGAAGAGGTCTTTCCACTACCTGCGCTACTAACAACCAAGCAATTATCTTCTTCTGAAACGATTGAGCGTCTTTGCTGCTTGTCCAATGGATATTTCAAACAATGGTCGAAAAATTCTTTATGTGTATCAAGTAAAGAATTTATAACCGCATCATTATGTTGCTCGACAATCTTATTGATATTCCCAAAGTCACGAATTAGGTTTGAGATTGCTACAGATGGAGTGATATTGAAGGCTTCAAGTCTCTTGACTAATGAATGCGCCTCTTGAAAATATGGTATATAATGATTTGTGAAATCCTTTTCTTGCGTTGCAGAGATTATCTTACATGAAAAAACATTATTAAGGTCGGTCGGAATATCAATAAATGCTTCGTTGTTTAATGCCGACAATCTCTCTTTTGCTTGCTCATAATTGGATTTATTGCTATAAGAAGATATGTGGTTTAACTTTTCTGAAAGTTCCTTGGACTTGTTTTTTAGGCGTATTCGTATTGTGGCTACTGCAATAACAGAAATAGCAACAAGAGAAACCACAACTATAAGTAAAACCAACTGCATATCAGAGGATGATGACTATTTAAATTTTTCAATCCACCTATAATCATCCCCCTTGGTACTCCATTGGAATTTCCACATGTCACCTGTCCTATCATTTATAAGATAGTATTGATACATGCTTGTCAATGGTTGAATAGAGAATATACATTTTTCGTTATCGGATCCTAATTCGTCTTTGTTTATAGGTATGCAAAATAGATTATCTAAATCTTGTGTGCTATATTGGACTTGCCATAGTCGTCCATTATACGAATCTAATAATATGAAAGTCCACATGTTTTGGGTGGCAAACATCTGAAACCTATTAGTCCAATTTGAAGTTGCTTCGGGATATGCAAGAGAGAAGATGTTGATTGGGGCAGCAAACATATAATCTTCACCTTTTACACTAAATTGAACTTGCCAATTTTTCCCTGTATATGTATCAAGCATTATGAAAGTCCACATGTTTTGTGTTTCATAAAGGCAAAACCTACTTTCCTTATCTCCAGATATTTCTCTTGCACTACAAATAATCCAAGACTGACCATCATCTTGTATTTGCTGCACTTCACCTGTCATCGTATTTAAACGAAGCTGGTTATGATAGTTTCGCGTACTATACATTTTATAAACTTGGGCATACGATGCCAACGTAATAACCATCAATGCAAATGATACAATAAGCTTCTTCATAATTTATTATATTATTGGCTATTAATTGATTTTATTTTTCAGGGAATAAACTTGACAATGCTCGTCTAATGGCTTGGCGAATATCATCAGCTTCTGTTTCTCCTTGCCCCTCTGCCGTACAAGAGCATATCATTTCATTGGTTTTTGCAGAACTAAATTGTATGGTTACTTCTATTGTATAGCCTAAACCTCTGTTACGCCTACCACTCTCGCCATAATTGACAATTAAGGTTTCATTCGCTAATTCGGATTTGAGTTCAGGCAATATAATATACCCCTGTTTTATCAATATTCCTGCTATCACATCACTCGGATTAACACTTTTGGTAGTTGAAGAGCCATAGATACCATATTGACCTCCATATGTACCTCCTGTGCTTGATGTCAATTCCTTTGTCGGAGAAATGTATGCGTATTTATACATTTCAATAGGAGCATTCCTTACTATTACAGGTGTTCGAAGTGGTGCACACCCATTTGCTAATAGAATGGTGCAAAAAACTAATAGCCAATTTTTAATTGCGTTCATACACTACACATTTATCCTCCAGCTTCCACAAAGGATGGGTTAAATCACGAAGCGTGGAACTGTATGCCACACTCTTACTTGAAGGTCGTAGGAAACCTTGGATACGGATGTAACAATAGCAGCCCACGCTATAGCGTGAGAACCACTATGCTATCCTTGTATCCAATTTGAAAATTTCCTACGTTTTCAAGTACAAGATAAGCATAACGCTTCTTCTTTTTTCTTATGTCTTGGAAAGAGTTGCCTCAATCCGCTTACAAAGATATTTAATTTTATTGAGATACAATCAAATACTATCAAAATTACATTCTGAACCCTCTACTTTTTCTTGGCTCTTCCGCAGACTGTCGCAAACCTTGCCTTAATTTCTTCCATTGTTCCTTGAACCATTCACCTATCGGTTGTCGGTTTATGGTCAGCACCAATTTGTTATCATCGACCGGACTTTTCTCCACTTTGAAAACATCATTCTTGATTTCAAATCTTCGTCTATGCTCTTCGGAATAAATTTTACCATTACACCTGATAGATTCTTTTTTGGTCAAAAGACTGTTTACCATGTCTTTGGTAAATCCGATAGCATAACATAGTTTTTCCATTCTCAACATCTCTTTGAGCAATGGGAACCAGTTGAATGCTTTTTCAAGAATGGTGTTCAATCGTGATATTTCCTTGTCTTTGGTTTCAAGCTCTTGATTATGTATTCCTTGCAGGTTACGAATCTGCTTGCCGTGCTGTTCCTGCATTTGTTGCATCTTGGCTTTTAATTCATCAATACCCTTGTCACGTTTGGCTATTTCATGACGTAAATTCTCGTTAGATTGTTCCAAATCTTTCAATTTACCGCTGCCGAAAAGAGAACCGACACCACTTGCTATGGCGGTGGCTGCATCAGTGGCTACACTTTTGAGCTTGTCGGTGCGTATCTCCGATTTTACCTGTTTCAGCTCCTGTTCGGCAAAGCTTATTTGTTGCTCCTTGTGTCGTTTGGTTTCCTCTATACGTTGCAGTTCAGCTTTCTGTTTTTCAATGATAAAGTCGTTTCGCTCTAAATGCTCTTTGCCAGTGACGGCCTTTGACTGCCCACGTTCCATTATTAGAATGTCGGATGCCAAGCTCTGCATTTCGGTCATATCTTCATCATTAAGTTTTCGGCTTTTTCCGGTTTCGTGGTTCATCCAGTCGAAAACGATATGGGCATGATAATTCGGTTTGAACCATCTTTCGCCTATTTGGAAACTCTCCCTATCTTCGGCTTCGGGGTGTCCGCTCAGCCAATGCCCCTCGTCCTTGTGCAGGAAGATTTGAAGCGGTGTGATGCCCCAACGCCTTTGGCACTCCTCGCCGAATTTACGCACGTCAGCCAGTGTGGTGTCCGGTCTGACGAGTAACACTCCCTCACGGATGGGGGAACATCCCGCCACCTTGATAGTCTTTCCATTCTTTCCCTTGCGTTCCCTTTCTTTTTCCTGCATGGCACGTCCGGTCTTTTCCTTGACCATTCGTTTGACGTTGTCATAGTGCGTCCGCAGTTCGGGAGTGCCGAAGTCGGGATTTATCCACTGTTCGTTATCGGTGGAAAGTTCGGGAACGACATAGATTCTGGACTCCCCGATATTACGCATATACTCGGCAGCCCTTCGGTTGTGCGCCTCGCTCGATGCGATGTTGCAAGGCTTGATATGTATGCTTGATTTTGTTGCCATAACTATTCTGTTTTTATTGTTTATAATTGATTGCTTTGCTCGCTTCCGCAGAGGGGTTCTTAGGGGGTGTAACCCATAAGCGGAGATTGCAAAGAGAGGGTCACTCTTTGCTCGGGGTTCTCAGGGGTGAAACGCCCTGAGTGGGTCATTAGGGCAAAGCCCTAATCCCCTCGGGAGAGCCCACAACTACGAAAGCGGAGCGTGTAGTTATAGTGGGCTATAACCGAAAGCCGTTTCTCTTTTTCGGTGACTGGCTGCGCACCCCTTTGACGGACTGGACTTGCCTTTTTCTTTCAGCCTGTTTCTGTAAGTATTCGTTCAAGTCCTTGCATCCGCTGTAAGTCTGCGAAGCGTCACGGATGTACAGGTCTCTGCCGTATTCCTTGCGGATTTGTCGGAGAGCTTCCATGCCTGCATGGTCGTTGTCAAAAAAGCAGTGGATGCGTTCGTAGCTGCCCAACGGATAGAGAGCCTTGTTTACATTCGATACGGAATTCAATACAATGTAGTCCTGCCCGTCCAACTCCGGATAATTCGGGCAGCTCTCCTGTCTCAATGTCAAAAAGGAGAGGTAATCCATGAACCCCTCGAATACATAACAGGTATTCCTCGCTTTCCCTGATTGTCTGATGTGGGAGATTTCCTTTGGGGCGATACAGCCCTTGAAATAGCGGTTGCGGATTTCATATCCATCCGATACATTGGGAAAGGCGATGGCAAAGTACCGCTTGCCGTTGTGGGTGAAACGGGCTTCACTACATTCTTCTATGGAACACATGCATTGCCAATTTCTATATGTGTCCCTGTAATTCGTTC
>OBVV01000650.1_pt1 | contig 12248 bp, 12 predicted proteins | sample 1476221 | NCBI WGS metagenome assembly OBVV01 (sample SAMEA2580029, study PRJEB22360) | human gut metagenome | biome: human gut; feature: human-associated habitat; material: faeces | place: Denmark | collected 2008/2010 | reverse complement strand
AGGAACCCACCGAAATGATTCAGGCGACAGCCTGAACGTAGCAGGGATCCTCGTCCTTCAGGGCGTGGAGGATGTCAACAAACAGGTTGAATTAACTCCGCGCCCTGGTTTTTGACATTACCTACCGCGCGCGATACCGGGTGCCAGGTGAACTGGTTTGCTGGCACACAGCCGTTGGTAGCAATTTCTGATGCTTCTTTACCGCCAATCTCTTGCCGCATCCATTCCTGTGCAGCTTCTGGCGACAGAACCAGCGGGCGGCGGTCATGAATATCTACCAGACCCTGGTCTGCTGCTGCAGTGACAATTAAAAATCCTTCGGCTTCGTCACCGCGCTCAAACGGTGTGCTACCTATCGCGGCCATAAAAACAGGTTGTCCATCAGCGCGATAGATAAAATAAGGCTGTTTTTTGTCGCCTTCTTTTTTCCACTCAAACCAGCCATCGGCAAAACAGATTGCCCGACCATGTTGCCAGAGCGGTTTAAACATACGACTGGTGGCCGCAGTTTCTACGCGGGCGTTAATCAGCGGCGGTTTATCCCACCATCCGGGAGCATATCCCCAGAAAACCGGATCCAGATGAAGGTGTTCATCACGTTCACTGAGCAGAAGAACTTTGGTTCCCGGCGCGACGTTGTATCTGCCAATGGGTTCGGGATCGTAGGGAATATCGCGTTCAATATCTTCCGCGAGAAGCGCAAGGTAATCTTCACGCGTTTGGGATTGGGCAAAGCGTCCACACATAGAAACCTCCTGAGATCATACTGAAAAGAATAGGAGAGGGGGCGGGTAAAATCTATGTGTCAGAGGCAACGATGTTCCCGCTGTGGGCCACAGCGGGAATGAGGGATTACTTCTGAATTAAATAACGAATGGTCGGCCCGTCTTGCTGAATATCCAGCACCGTATAGCCGTGATTACGCGCATCCAGTGGAATATTATTGATCGACTGTGGACAGTCGCTCACCACTTCCAGGATTTCCCCTTTTTTTAACTGCGGCATCGCCTCAAGAGTTGCGACTGCCGGATAAGGGCAGGGTTCACCCACCATATCAAGGCGGTAATCAGGAACGATATTTTTCATGCGATCTCCTTAGCAGTCTGCGGTGCCGCACGGCGGAAGAAGCGTTTTTCCCAGCCGATAATCAACATCAGCGCAGTAAACAACAGCAAATATGTCACCAGCAGGCCACCCATCGGGCCAAAGGTTTTCAGCAGGTTGATTTTGTCCCAGTCGGTGGCCAGCGCCGGAGCGAAATCATCCCAGTAATACGCCAGAATCGTTGAGCCGATCACGTTGCCCAGACCGACCCACCAGTAGTGCACCTGGCCTTCTACCGCGCGGTACATCCAGCCGGTTTCGCAGCCGCCTGCCAGCACGATGCCAAAACCAAACAGTAAACCACCAATTACCGCGTTTGGTCCCGCCCACATGATTTTGGGTTCAACGCCTAACTGTACGTAACTGAAGATCCCGATGGCACTCACCGCCATACCAATAATGATTGCTTTCGCCATATGGGTACGTCCGGTGATCCACATATCGCGGAACGCTGAAGTAAAGCAGATTTGCGCACGTTCAATCAGTAAACCAAAGCCGACGCCAAACAGCATTGCCAGCCCCAGTTTGGGTTGGTTCATCGCCGTGAGCAGCGCCCAGCCCAGCATGCCGAAAAAGACCAGCATCCCGAGACGAAAACGACGCCGCGCCTGATCCGGTTTTTGCGTCAGCGGTGAGGCGGCAGAAACTTTCTGCATTTTCACGGGAATACGGAAGATGGGCAGCAGGGTAAAGCGCGCGCCAAACCATGAACCAATGGCAGTGGCGATGGCAAAGAACCAGGCATGCAGCGAGAACTGAGGAATGCCGGTAAAGAACGCCGCCAGGTTACAGCCCATTGCCAGACGCGCGCCAAAACCGGCGATAATGCCGCCAATAATGGCCTGCATAATGCGGATACGGCTGCGCGGCATGCGTAGTTTGACATTGTTGGCCCACAGTGCTGCGGCAAAGCAGCCGCCAAACATGCCGAGGATCATCATCCCGTCGATGCGGGTTAATGGCGATCCTTCCAGATGGATAATTTTAAAATAACCCCACTCTTCAGCATGGACGCCAAACAGCTGCAGGAGCTGACCGCCCCAACGGGTAAATTCACCCGTGACAGCCCAAAAGGTGCCAGTAATGCCAAAATAGTAAGTGGAGAGAATACCCGCCGCGATGACCGCAGGGATGGGTGCCCAGAATTTAATCAACCAGGCGTGTTTGAATTGCTGCCATGACATGAATGTAGCCTCTGAACTCAGAAGGTTTGAAACAAGAATCGCGAATCATACATCATGCAAATTTATTTTCGGGGTAATAATTCACAAAAATAATAGTTAGATCAAATTTCTCTCTGAACCTGGAAAGGCTGGCGACATCAGGGCTTTAATGCCACAATCCTCTTTTCTTCTCATGCAGGACGAATGATGAAAAAACTCGCAATTGCAGGCGCGCTCATGTTGCTGGCGGGCTGTGCCGAAGTCGAAAACTATAACAATGTCGTGAAAACCCCCGCGCCGGACTGGCTGGCGGGCTACTGGCAGACCAAAGGGCCGCAACGTGCGCTGGTCAGTCCGGAAGCGATAGGCAGCCTGATTGTCACTAAAGAGGGCGATACCCTGGATTGCCGTCAGTGGCAGCGGGGGATTGCCGTGCCGGGCAAGTTGACATTGATGTCTGATGATCTCACTAACGTTACCGTAAAACGTGAGCTGTACGAGGTTGAGCGTGACGGTAACACCATTGAGTACGATGGTATGACGATGGAGCGTGTGGATCGCCCGACGGCAGAGTGTGCCGCCGCGCTGGATAAAGCGCCGTTACCGACGCCACTGCCGTAATGAAATCTCCCCGGCTTGCCGCCGGGGATGAATTTAAATCACCTCTTCGATAACCCACACGCTGACGCTGCCGCCGTTGCAAAAGAAGGTCGCTTCACCGTTTTCGTCGGTTACTACGCTCTCTTGCCGGTTCCCCAGAAAATCACGCCAGGTTTTATTGCCGTAATTCTCTCCCAGATTAATGGTTTTTTCGCCATCATCCCCGTTCGACATGACCACCACGCAGCCGGGATATTCGTCAGTGCCACTGCGGCTAAAGGCAATGCAGTTCGGATGGTCGAAAAATAATGTCTGTACACCGTGGGCGAAACGCTGACGGGCGAGAATTAACTCATCAAGCTGTTCGATTATTGGCATATCTATCGGATAGGTTTGCCCGTCACCGCCGACATCTTCGTAATGCGCACCGTAGAGGTCCGGATAGAATACCGAAGGAACGCCATTTTCCCGCAACAAAATTAAGGCATATGCCAGCGGTTTAAACCACGGTTCGACCGGCGCTTCGAGGGCTTGCAACGGTTGGGTGTCGTGATTGGCAACGAGCGTCACGGCGTGGAAAGGATCGGCTTCCACTAATGTACCCGTGAAAATCTGCGTCATGTCGTAGTCACGCCCCATGCGCGATGCTTCATGGAATTTCATCTGCAGCGGCGCATCGAACAGCATGGTTTTGCCTTCCACCTGATCAATATACGTTTGCAGTTTATCGACTTCATGCGACCAGTACTCCGCCACAATAAACAGCGGCTTTGGCGCAACTTCCTGTACGTGTTCGATCCACTCTTTATAAAACCACGCCGGAATATGTTTGACCGCATCAAGACGAAAACCGTCGCATTGCGTTTGTTCCATCACCCAGCGCGCCCAGTATTTAATCTCTTCCGTCACGGCATGATTGCGAAAATCAATATTCTCGCCCATCAGATAATCGAAATTACCTAATTCATCATCAACCTGATCGTTCCAGCCTTCGCCGGTGTAGTCGTTAACAATTTTAAAAATGCCATCTTCATCAGGGTTTTCGATATGGTCGATACCGCTAAAACATTTGAAATCCCAGATAAACTGCGAGTATTGCCCGGCACGAGCGGGGAAGGTGTAACGCGTCCAGCCTTCACACTCAATGATTTCTTCGTCAATTTGCGTACGGTCATCAGCATTTACACGCTGCACGCGAATAGCTTCTTTTTCATCCGCGCCCATTTTGTGGTTGACTACCACGTCCAACAGCACCGCAATGTCATTACGTTTCAGAGCATCAATGGCGGCCAGCAGTTGTGCTTTATCGCCATATTTAGTGGGGATGCTGCCTTTCTGATCAAACTCGCCTAAATCAAATAAATCATAGGAGTCGTAGCCGACCGAATACCCGCCCGATGCGCCTTTATAGGCGGGCGGCAACCAGACCATATTGATACCAATATCATTAAAACCGTCGGCGCGCTCGGCCAGTTCAGGCCAGAGCTTACCGCCTTCCGGGTAATACCAGTGAAAACATTGTAACAGCGTGGGATTACGCATTCTTCGACTCCATTCAAGGGGAACATTAGAAGCGTAGCCGTAATCGGATTATTCGCGAGCCATCGACTCATTCAGATTCAAAAGAGGTTATCCTGCGGAGCCAGCACAAAGCCGCCCTGATCGCCATAGGCACTTAACACCGATTTTTGCACCGATGACTGACCGACCAGTTTCGCCAGTTCATCCATCCGAATCTGTAATAACTGCTTTACCTTGCTTTCGTTGTCGAGAATCAGGCGCAGCATCGGGCGGAGCTGCTCCTGCATCGTGGTGGACGGGTCAATCTCTTCAGTCAAATGTGCAATCTCCTGCACCGCATTAACATACGCCATTTCGCTGGCGATGAGTTCGTCCCATTGTTCTTCCGTTGCCAGGCGTAACATGAGCTGGCTTTTTTCGACGAGTTGTTGCCAGGCGAAATACAAATGCGGTGCATGGTTCATCAGACTGGGTCCTGAATCAAAGAAGGGGAGAGTAACGACTCTTTCCAGGCATCGGCAATATTGCGCATTAATGTTTCCACTTCTTCGACTGCGGAGACATCGTTGCGTAAATTGGCTTGCAGCAAACGCCTGACCATATAGCTATAAAGAGCAATCAAGTTTTGGGTTAATTCGTCTTTGCTCTCTTCATCAAGACTCACCCGCAGTCCGTTCTCAATGATGTTGATCGCTTTTGACAATGAGACGCCTTTGCCTTGTTGATTGTTGTCCTGCATAAACAGGCGCGCTCTAACCAGTGCGCTCAGCACTCCATCAAATAGCATGGTGACCAGCTGCTGTTGACTGGCGCTCATTACGGCGCTTTCGACGCCAATTTGTGCATAGGCTTTTGAGCCGCTTGCGGTATACATGCTGACCTCCGTGATCAGGAATTACTCATTGCAGTAAATTGTTGGCTGAGGTAGGTACTGGTGTTATTCAGTTTGCTCATCATGGTATCTAATTGCGTAAACTGTGCCGTGTAACGCGCCACGGTGTCATCAATGCTGGCACTGACGGATAGATACTGTTTGGTCAGTTTTTTCAGTGTGGCGTTAATACTGTCCTGTGCGCTATCAATAATGCCATCATCGGCAAGGTAACCTTTTACCTCGGTGGCAATTTTGGTGGTAATTCCTGTTTCTTTACCATCGCCTACCAGCAATTCACGTACGGATGCTGTATTTTCATTCAGGACTTTTTTGAGTTTATCATCATCAATTTTCAGCTTACCCGTCGTGCCGTCCTGCTTAATCCCGATCTCGTTTAATGTTTTGAAGGCACCGTCGCTGGCACCGTTTGCAAATTGTGCGCGGATGCCGCTTTGAATTGTACGTACAACGCTGTCTCCGAGAAGTGCACCATTATTTTTATCTTGTGCTTCAGCACCTGGGTCTACTTCTTTATATTTTGTCAGGGTGTTAAAGGTGTCAATGAGGGAGTTATATGAATCCACCCAGCCTTTAATTGCTTCGGTTGCTTTATCGTTGCTTTTTGTCACCGTGACCCGGACGTCAGTGACTTTTTTGGTCAAATCGAGAGTCACTCCCTGAGGAGCATCGGTAATTTTGTTACTTGAACGTTCAATATCGATACCGTTAACGTTTAGCTGTGCATTTTGCGCGTTAACCAGTTCCTTCATATTCCCGGTGTTGGTCTTGCTGTCATAAGCCAGCAGATCATTTAATTTACTGTCACCCTCAACAGATATGGTCATTTTATTGGCCAGACCTTCACTGGCGGTCAATACCAATTGATAGTCACCATCTTTGACTTTAACGATACTAGCGGAAATTCCACTATCGGCATCGTTAATGGCTTTGCTGATCTCATCCAATGACGTCTGATCTTTATTGAGCTTGATTTCCAGCGGCTCTTTACGGCCGTCTTGGGTAATTTTTATTGTGCGTGTATCTGATGACTCATCACCCAGTGCATCTTTTGTTGATGCAATGATTGTCGGGGAATCAGTTCGTAAAGATTGCGCCTGCGCCAGTTGGGTTACGCTGATGGTATAGATACCGGGGGCAGCACCTGCTTCGGTGGAAACTTTAAGGTCTTCATTGCTACTGGTAACGGTAGTGCTTTTGAACAGATCGGCTTTATTTAACGCAGTATTTGCAGTCTGGAATTTTTCTAATGCACTTTTTAATGTGCCATAGGCTGTCAGACGTGCGGTATTGTCACTCTGTTGCTGAGTAATTGGGTTTAAGCGTTTTTTTTCAGCGATGGTCAGGTTGTTTAGCAATGTATCCAGCGGCAGATTCGAACCAACGCCAAGAGATGTAAATGAAGCCATACCTAATTCCTTTTGATTGCAAACAGTAGATAAGCGGGTTATCGGCAATTTGTGCGCAAAGTTTAATAGTTGATTCACGAAGATGATGCGCAGAGTAGAGTTGTATATTACGGATATTTCAGCCGTTAAGAAAAAACAGGAGAGAAACTAAAATTTTCTAAAGTTCGAAATTCAGGTGCCGATACAAGGGGTACGGTGAGAAACCGTGGGCAACAGCCCAATAACATCAAGTTGTAATTGATAAGGAAAAGATCATGGCACAAGTCATTAATACAAACAGCCTGTCGCTGTTGACCCAGAATAACCTGAACAAATCTCAGTCTTCTCTTAGCTCTGCTATTGAGCGTCTGTCTTCTGGTCTGCGTATTAACAGCGCAAAAGACGATGCAGCAGGTCAGGCGATTGCTAACCGTTTTACGGCAAATATTAAAGGTCTGACCCAGGCTTCCCGTAACGCAAATGATGGTATTTCTGTTGCGCAGACCACTGAAGGTGCGCTGAATGAAATTAACAACAACCTGCAGCGTATTCGTGAACTTTCTGTTCAGGCAACTAACGGTACTAACTCTGACAGTGACCTGACCTCCATCCAGTCCGAAATCCAGCAGCGTCTGAGTGAAATTGACCGTGTTTCTGGTCAGACTCAGTTTAACGGCGTTAAAGTGCTGGCTTCTGATCAGGATATGACTATTCAGGTTGGTGCAAACGACGGCGAAACAATTACTATTAAACTGCAGGAAATTAATTCCGACACACTGGGATTATCTGGTTTTGGTATTAAAGATCCTACTAAATTAAAAGCCGCAACGGCTGAAACAACCTATTTTGGATCGACAGTTAAGCTTGCTGACGCTAATACACTTGATGCAGATATTACAGCTACAGTTAAAGGCACTACGACTCCGGGCCAACGTGACGGTAATATTATGTCTGATGCTAACGGTAAGTTGTACGTTAAAGTTGCCGGTTCAGATAAACCCGCTGAAAATGGTTATTATGAAGTTACTGTGGAGGATGATCCGACATCTCCTGATGCAGGTAAGCTGAAGCTGGGGGCTCTAGCGGGTACCCAGCCTCAAGCTGGTAATTTAAAGGAAGTCACAACGGTGAAAGGGAAGGGGGCTATTGATGTTCAGTTGGGTACTGATACCGCAACCGCTTCTATCACAGGTGCAAAACTCTTTAAGTTAGAAGACGCCAATGGCAAAGATACTGGTTCATTTGCGTTGATTGGTGATGACGGTAAACAGTATGCAGCGAATGTTGATCAGAAAACAGGAGCAGTTTCCGTTAAAACAATGTCTTACACTGATGCTGACGGTGTCAAACACGACAATGTTAAAGTTGAACTGGGTGGAAGCGATGGCAAAACCGAAGTTGTAACTGCAACCGATGGCAAAACTTACAGTGTTAGTGATTTACAAGGTAAGAGCCTGAAAACTGATTCTATTGCAGCAATTTCTACGCAGAAAACAGAAGATCCTTTGGCTGCTATCGATAAAGCACTGTCTCAGGTTGACTCGTTGCGTTCTAACCTAGGTGCAATTCAAAATCGTTTCGACTCTGCCATCACCAACCTTGGCAACACCGTAAACAACCTGTCTTCTGCCCGTAGCCGTATCGAAGATGCTGACTACGCGACCGAAGTGTCTAACATGTCTCGTGCGCAGATCCTGCAACAAGCGGGTACCTCTGTTCTGGCGCAGGCTAACCAGACCACGCAGAACGTACTGTCTCTGCTGCGTTAATTTACACTTATCGCTCAAACCCCGCCACCGGCGGGGTTTTTTCTGTCCGCAATTTACCGGTAACCCCCAAATAACCCCTCATTTCACCCACTAATCGTCCGATTAAAAACCCTGCAGAAACGGATAATCATGCCGATAACTCATATAACGCAGGGCTGTTTATCGTGAATTCACTCTATACCGCTGAAGGTGTAATGGATAAACACTCGCTGTGGCAGCGTTATGTCCCGCTGGTGCGTCACGAAGCATTGCGCCTGCAGGTTCGACTGCCCGCGAGCGTGGAACTTGACGATCTGCTACAGGCGGGCGGCATTGGGTTACTTAATGCCGTCGAACGCTATGACGCCCTACAAGGAACGGCATTTACAACTTACGCAGTGCAGCGTATCCGTGGCGCTATGCTGGATGAACTTCGCAGCCGTGACTGGGTGCCGCGCAGCGTGCGACGTAACGCGCGTGAAGTGGCACAGGCAATAGGGCAACTGGAGCAGGAACTTGGCCGCAACGCCACGGAAACTGAGGTAGCGGAACGTTTAGGGATCGATATAGCCGATTATCGCCAAATGTTGCTCGACACCAATAACAGCCAGCTCTTCTCCTACGATGAGTGGCGCGAAGAGCACGGCGATAGCATCGAACTGGTTACTGATGATCATCAGCGAGAAAACCCGCTACAACAACTGCTGGACAGTAATCTGCGCCAGCGGGTGATGGAAGCCATCGAAACGTTGCCGGAGCGCGAAAAACTGGTATTAACCCTCTATTACCAGGAAGAGCTGAATCTCAAAGAGATTGGTGCAGTGCTGGAGGTCGGGGAATCGCGGGTCAGTCAGTTACACAGCCAGGCTATTAAACGGTTACGCACTAAACTGGGTAAGTTATAACGTCAGTAAATGCCGCACTTTAACTTTGACTACCAGGAGTTCTTAATGATGGTGCAGCACCTGAAAAGACGGCCATTAAGCCGCTATCTTAAAGACTTTAAACACAGCCAGACCCATTGCGCGCATTGCCGTAAATTACTCGATCGCATTACCTTAGTTCGCGACGGCAAAATAGTGAATAAAATCGAGATTTCCCGCCTGGACACGCTGCTTGATGAAAATGGCTGGCAAGTGGAACAACAATCATGGGCGGCATTGTGCCGATTTTGCGGTGATTTACATTGCAAAACGCAGAGTGATTTTTTCGATATTATCGGCTTTAAGCAATTTCTTTTTGAGCAAACTGAAATGAGCCCAGGTACGGTGCGTGAATATGTCGTTCGTTTGCGCCGTTTGGGGAATCATCTACACGAGCAAAATATTTCCCTCGAACAGCTGCAGGACGGTTTCCTTGATGAAATCCTCGCCCCGTGGCTGCCCACCACCAGCACCAACAATTACCGCATCGCATTACGGAAGTATCAACACTATCAGCGTCAAACGTGTAGCGGACTTGTGCAGAAATCCTCCAGCCTGCCTGCTTCTGATATATATTAAATAAGAATAAGATGTAGCGGAGTTGTTTTTGTGTTTACAAACAATGGCTCTACACTGCAAACAGACATAACAACATTCGGGGTGAATATGAAATTAGCACATCTGGGACGTCAGGCATTGATGGGTGTGATGGCCGTGGCGCTGGTTGCGGGCATGAGCGTTAAAAGTTTTGCAGATGAAGGTCTGCTTAATAAAGTCAAAGAGCGCGGTACGCTACTGGTAGGGCTGGAAGGAACTTATCCGCCGTTCAGTTTTCAGGGGGATGACGGCAAATTAACCGGTTTTGAAGTGGAATTTGCCCAACAGCTGGCAAAACATCTTGGCGTTGAGGCGTCACTAAAACCGACCAAATGGGACGGTATGCTGGCGTCGCTGGACTCTAAACGTATTGATGTGGTGATTAATCAGGTCACCATTTCTGATGAGCGCAAGAAAAAATACGATTTCTCTACCCCGTACACCATTTCTGGTATTCAGGCGCTGGTGAAAAAAGGTAACGAAGGCACCATTAAAACGGCTGCTGATCTGAAAGGCAAAAAAGTGGGTGTCGGTCTGGGCACCAACTATGAAGAGTGGCTGCGGCAGAATGTTCAGGGCGTCGATGTGCGTACCTATGATGATGACCCGACCAAATATCAGGATCTGCGCGTAGGCCGTATCGATGCGATCCTCGTTGACCGTCTGGCGGCGCTGGATCTGGTGAAGAAAACCAACGATACGCTGGCAGTAACCGGTGAAGCATTCTCCCGTCAGGAGTCTGGCGTGGCGCTGCGTAAAGGAAATGAAGACCTGCTGAAAGCAGTGAACGATGCAATTGCGGAAATGCAAAAAGATGGCACTCTGCAAGCCCTTTCCGAAAAATGGTTTGGTGCTGATGTGACCAAATAATCAGCATAATGACAAAAAAGGGCGCTTTCACTAGCGCCTTTTTTATTTACGCGTTTTCAGCGTGCATAATAAGAAAATCACAACAACACACATCGGAGGCTATTATGCCACTGCATAATTTAACCCGTTTTCCACGGCTGGAGTTTATCGGCGCGCCAACGCCGCTCGAATATCTGCCGCGCTTTTCTGATCATCTTGGACGGGAAATTTTCATCAAACGGGATGACGTCACACCCATGGCAATGGGCGGCAATAAATTACGTAAGCTGGAATTTCTCGCGGCAGATGCCCTGCGCGAAGGTGCCGATACGCTGATTACTGCCGGCGCGATCCAGTCTAACCATGTGCGGCAGACTGCCGCAGTTGCGGCGAAACTCGGCCTGCACTGCGTGGCGCTGCTGGAAAATCCTATTGGCACAACCGCAGAAAACTATTTAACCAACGGCAATCGTTTGTTGCTGGATCTGTTCAATACCCAGATTGAAATGTGCGACGCACTGACCGATCCCAATGCCCAACTGGAAGAGCTGGCGACGCGAGTCGAAGCACAAGGCTTTCGCCCGTATGTCATTCCGGTTGGCGGTTCTAATGCTCTGGGCGCGCTGGGTTATGTGGAGAGTGCGCTGGAAATCGCGCAACAGTGTGAAGGGGCGGTTAATATTTCGTCGGTGGTGGTCGCATCGGGCAGTGCCGGAACTCACGCCGGATTGGCTGTTGGGCTGGAACACCTGATGCCTGAAAGCGAACTGATTGGCGTGACCGTGTCGCGTTCCGTTGCCGATCAATTGCCGAAAGTGGTTAACCTACAACAGGCGATTGCGAAAGAACTGGAGCTGACCGCATCAGCGGAAATTTTACTCTGGGATGACTATTTTGCACCTGGCTACGGCGTGCCGAACGACGAAGGCATGGAAGCAGTGAAATTGCTGGCGCGTCTGGAAGGCATTCTGCTTGATCCTGTGTATACCGGAAAAGCGATGGCGGGGCTGATTGACGGTATCAGTCAGAAACGCTTCAAAGATGAAGGGCCGATTCTGTTTATTCATACCGGCGGCGCGCCTGCGCTGTTCGCCTATCATCCCCACGTTTAGCTCCGGGAACGCTCATGCAAGAAAGTATACAACTGGTTATTGATTCCTTGCCGTTCCTGTTGAAAGGGGCTGGGTATACCCTGCAACTCAGTATCGGCGGCATGTTTTTTGGCTTACTACTCGGGTTTATTCTCGCGCTGATGCGCCTGTCGCCAATCTGGCCCGTGCGCTGGCTGGCGCGTTTTTATATCTCTATTTTTCGTGGTACGCCGCTCATCGCACAACTGTTTATGATCTATTACGGCCTGCCGCAGTTTGGTATCGAATTAGATCCCATTCCGTCAGCAATGATTGGTCTGTCGCTGAACACTGCCGCCTATGCCGCCGAAACGCTGCGCGCCGCCATTTCTT
>OBVV01000647.1_pt1 | contig 12314 bp, 10 predicted proteins | sample 1476221 | NCBI WGS metagenome assembly OBVV01 (sample SAMEA2580029, study PRJEB22360) | human gut metagenome | biome: human gut; feature: human-associated habitat; material: faeces | place: Denmark | collected 2008/2010 | reverse complement strand
CCGGCAGCTATACCGCAAGTGGCCATAGAAACCTTAATTTGCACGAGCTGATCAGGGGTATTGCTTTTTTCACGCAGATCCAAAGACGCACGAAGAGATTCACGCATTTTCTTGAGATCATCTAATGTCTTTACTTTGTTCATGGTCATATTCTATTATTTAAGGAAAACACCGTAATGTCATTTGCACAAACATACGGAATCTCTTTCAAATAATATCATATTTCCGTGAATTTTTCTTCGACACGTGATTGAGATATCTTGGAATTGGGAGGTACACTATGGGTGAGCCAGATGTTACCCCCGATAATAGATCCTCGGCCAATAGTGATCCGTCCTAATATGGATGCGTTGGAATAAATGGTCACATAATCCTCGATGATCGGATGACGGGGTAAATCTATCGGAAGTCCTTCCTCGTCCAGCGTAAAACTCTTGGCTCCTAACGTCACACCTTGATAAAGGCGGACATGGTTTCCGATAATGGCGGTTTGTCCCACGACAATACCCGTTCCATGATCGATACTGAAATATTCTCCGATCTGCGCCCCGGGATGAATGTCGATCCCGGTTTGCGAGTGTGCCATTTCCGTAATGATACGCGGGAGTACCGGTACGCCTAGCTCGAATAATTCATGAGCGACCCGTTGATGTAAAAGCGCGTAGACCGCCGGATAACAGAATATAATCTCACTCACGCTCTTGGCTGCCGGATCACCATCCAAGATGGCCTTTACATCGGTGGACAGTAAATATTTGATATGAGGAATCCGGTTAATAAAAGCGATCGAGATCTCGGAAGCCCGGTCCTTGGAATCACAACAACGCTCTACCTCAAAACAAAGTCCATTATATATTTGCTCTTGCAAGAGATCATAGATCTTTTCCAAATAGACTCCCGTATAATATTGGATAGAGCCTAATTGAGCCTCTTGTTCCGTACCAAAGAATCCGGGGAAGATAACCGTACGTAATAGGCGCATGATCTCATGCAACGTAGCGACTGAAGGCGATGGCTTCTGATGCAACGGGATATATTTGTATTCCGGTAGATCAGGAGCCGACAGCCGTTCTACGTTCTTCTGTATCTGTTCTAAAATCGCTGTTCTATTCATCTTTAATTATCCCAAGTAGGATCGTAACTGATTAATGAGTTAGAGGCATTGCCCAAACCGATATAGATATAATTATCCAAGACATACATGCAATGTACAGACCTGTTAGCCGCTGGTAACTGGGATTTCTGGCTCCAGTTCTGAGAGTCCGGATCATAGCGCCAAATATAACCGTCCCCGTCTACGCCATATACGTAATTACCATAAGCGATAGCACATAAAAGCATCCTTCCGGGGAACGAAGCCTCCTTTTCCCAAGCTACAGCGTTCTTGTCTGTAGACCAAAACTGTGTCGTATATTCCAAAGAAGGATCCGCTTTATTAATAATCCCCAGTCCGGCATATATACGGTCACCAATTACAACGGATATTCCGCCGTATTGTTTAATCGGGAAATTAGATTTCTTGCTCCAAACGAAAGCGCTCGGTTCATAAGTCCAGACTTCATCGATTAGTTCGTTACCTCTACGTCCACCTATGAGGAACGCCTGATCTTCCATTCTGCAACATGCCGCCCGATACATACCTTTAGGCCGTTGCTGGTCTGTTTGTACGGCACTCCAAGAATTATCGGACGTGGAGTATACATATAAACTGTCACATATCTTTCCCGTGTTATCTAAACCACCAAAAGTCCATAGGCCAAATCCGATACTGAAACATGCTTGGCCCGATAATTTCTCAGGCTGAGACCTTAAGGGCAACCATTCTTTCTTAGAGGTCATATATCCCCAAAACTCATCGGTGTATTCCCTACCCGTGTCACCGCCTAATAAGAATCCCGTGCTATTAGCCAAGGTACAGAAAGAGGTAGATCCCGGTATCCGGAAAGCTCCCTCAAACCTTGCCCCTGCTCCAAATATATCCGGAGTTTGGAAGCGAACTTCCTCTCCGTAAGCGATACCATTCTTATTTTTAGCGTAAGCCCTTAAATAATAGCTCGTGCCTCCTCTCAATTCCTTTATCGTACCCGTAAACGCTTGTGTACCGGAAGAAAGAGCTACCGCTCCTTCACAATTACCAAAGGCCGGACTAGGACTAGTTCCCCAACATACACCGGCCTCTGTAACCGGTGAGGCACCTTCGGCTAAGACCTCTCCTCCTACCCATGCGGTACCGTTTTTAATAGTAGACACCTCCTTCGTATTGACTGTAGGCAACTCACTTTCCAGAATCGTATGGATACCTTCGCCTGCGCTATAGGTAGTACCTAAAGCGTTTGTCGCATAAGCACGTACGTAATACCCTTTCTGCTGTTGCATATCATAGATTTTCCCGGCAAATTCTCCGATACCCGCTCCGCAAATAATCGTATCCCCATTTTCTATTGTCGGCGATTTATCAGCACTAAAGCAGAAACCACATGCCGTGATCGGAGAATCTCCCTCGCTTATTATTTCCATGGAGAACTCCGCATAGGTAAACTCTGTCGCTATTTTCTTGAATTTGTTATCATCTAATACAGGACGACCATTCGTGGTCTTAAAGGTCTCGACTTTCGCCCCGTTATACTCACCATATTTACTTTTTGCGTAAGCTCTAACGTAATAGGTAGTTTCCGGTTTTAAATCGGAGATCGTACAATAGAACGAATCGGCTTCCATGTCTATACGAATCGTAGAGTCGGATGCTGAAGGCTCCGGATTCAGCATTAAGTAAATACCCCTTTCCTCGATTTCGGCTTCCCCTTGTTTGGTTATCATACCTCCACATTGAACGGAGGTAGACATCACGTTGACTGGCAATAAGGTCTTAACGCTTCCTAATCCATCTTTCGTCTTAAAAGGTAAAATCTCTCCATAAGCGGTATCTACCGCATTGATCGCATAGGCCCGGATATAGTAATCCAGATCATTGGTTAAGCCCTCGATCGTAGCCTCATATTTTACCTTACGCTTGGATACGGCTTTTTTATTTTTCTCTATCACAGTAAAGGTAGATTCCGTGCTCCAACAAAAACCGGCCTCTGTCACGGGAGCGCCGTTTTCTTGCAAGACCTCCCCCGATACTGTCACGGAACTAGCCGTGGACTTCAATATCTCGTCTGTCTTAACAGACGGTTTTTTAGCGTTTCGAATGCCACCATCTATATCCGGATCATTCACGCATCCGGCCATTAATAAAGCCGCAAATAGAATAGAGAAGAGTGAGTATATATGTTTCATAAATAATCAATATTAAAAGAATACACCTAAGCCAGCGTTTAGATCCAAGTACTTAAAATTAACCGTATTGCATCCAACGCTAATAAATACAGAGTTCGTTATTTTCATCATCACGTCAACCTCGGCAGCGACCCCTTTGTATGAGGAATCAATATTCCGGCACCATACCTCTCGTGTACTATCGTAGTTTTCATAGGAATGGGTCGTGAACGAATGTAGTAAAGCTCTTTCACCATATCCCAAACCAACGGAGGCATATAACCACGGAAAGCATTTTACGATTAAACCGGCCGTTCCGGCTATGCTATTTGTCTTCGAGGATTTACCTGTATTAAGCTCATAAGATTCCCCTTCCGAATTAGAGAACTTAATAATCTGCCCTTGGTTATTACATTCGTCCGTATAATTCATAAAAGACATATTCGTCTTGAAACGGACATACCAACCGAAGCGTTGCCCCATACCTCCTACCGTGATTCCATAAGGAGATTCGATCGAATACGAGTATCCCGCGAAAAACTCCATTCGTTTCTTAGGGGATACCGCCGCGGAATCTATCGGTTGGGCCTCCGGTTCCGCCGGCTTTAACAACATCTCTTGGTATTCTTTCCAATAGGTTGCTAGCTCCTCACTTTTAGGGGTTCCGATACCTTCCGAATAATAAATGATTAATTTAGAGATGGCATCCGGATCATCTTCCGTAGCTTTGACCGTCAGGCAGTTTAAACATTTATTCATCAAGCTACGCATGGAAGGCCGCATTCGCTCGTTGGAAAGCCAAATCGTAGTCAGCTGATCAATACTGTATGCGTCGCATTGCGATACGCCTTCCTCGTACCACATTTTAGCGTCACTATAATCAAGACGTTTCATCGCTTCATCTCCCTTACGGTTGTATTCCGTACGCTGTTGCGCCAGCAGTCCGAGGGGAAATACCGCACATATCATCAATATCCAAAGTCTTTTCATATAATAGGTAAATACATGTTTAGTTGTTCATAATATTACAATCAATAATAAGTAAGGCCTTCGCTAATCAATGATCCGTCAGAATTATAAATATCAAACAAATTGTCTTCCCGTTCGAATGCCCGGCCGTTATCCGCGATACCGACACTTAGGTATTTGCAAGGAATACGTTCCTCGGCTTTCGAATCGATCGCCCCGTATCTGTTATTTGACTTCTTACGTACGATCTTATATCGTCCGAAAGCCATTTTCTCCTCATACAGGGCCTTTTTGTCCGCTATACGTTTCTCCTCGGTTTTCTCATCGCAAGCGATGATCAACCGGACTACCTCTTCCGTAAGTTTCGTATCCTTTGCTTCCGACAAATCTTTCTTAGCTCCCGAATAATCAGCTTTGGCCATTTTTTCCTTACCGGAGGCGATTAACGAGTTATATTTCTCATTCATCTCATTTTCCGATGGCTGATCCGGGAGAACATTCTCTTCTATCGTATGCTCTGTTTCCATAGGTCGTTTCTCTTCCACTTGAGGCTCTTGTTTCTCCGCTTCCTTTATCTCAGAGATAGGAGGTTCCGTATGTAGAACTGGGTGATCTGGCATTTCTACTTCTTTTGAGACATTGCTATCCGGCTCCACAGCTGAAGGTAAATCAATACTCTCGACAACCTCTTTTGTGGGCCTATTGCTATGCACTAAAAGAGCCGTAGCGGATCCTACAACGACAAATATAGCGATTCCGATAGGAATTATTCTCTTTTTGGAATTATTCTTTTCTGTTATTGGCTCCACGGCAGGTGGATTAGCCACATTGACAACAGTCTCTTCATCATCCGATCCTACTAATTTAGAATCTACAGGTGATGAATAAACCACCGTTGTTTCCTCATTCACAATCTCGGGAGATGGACTTGGGACAACCTGAACTTCCTTTTCCGCTTGAGAAAAATCCAAAGACGCCAACATCTCGCCCACCGTCTCAAAGCGATCCGCAGGAATGATTTGCATCGCTTTTATGATAACAGCCTCTGTTTTCGGGCTGATCGCCGCATTGATTTCAGAGGGGTTTCGCAAAGGACGTGCGGCACGTAGTATAGATTCCGTAGGGATTGTTCCCGTTAACAGATTATACATCGTGGCTCCCAAAGAATAAATATCCGGACGGGGCGAGAACACTTGTGTTCCTTCGTTATCGTATTGCTCTATGGATGCGAATCCTTTAGAAAGGGTTAACATCGTAGTGCTGGTCTCTTCCTGCTCGATATCGTAACGTTTGCTGACTCCGAAATCGATCAAGCGGGCGTTCCCGTTCTTATCGATCAAGATATTGCTAGGCTTGATATCCAGATGCAAGATACTCTTATCATGAACGAATTGTAACGCCTCGCCAATTTGCCGTACATATTTAAGGACCGTAGCTTCGGGCAATATCCCGTTTTTCTCAAGCATATATTTTAGCGAGAAGCCGGAAATATACTCCATGGCAATATAAGCCGTATTGTTTTCCTCGAAAACCTCCAACACGTTTACGATATAGGGATGGTGAACTTCCGATAGGATCTTTGCCTCTTTGATCAGTTTTTCCTTGAACTTGTTAAATAAGACCTTTCCCGTCTCCGAATGTACTTTTACGGCTTGGGAACCGGGTTCTCTATAACAATAATCCTTGAAGAAATATTCCTTGACACAGATAGGGACCTCCGTCTTTACGGTACCTAAAGATCCTTTAACCTCTGTGTACCAAACTCCTCTGTAGGTTATGCCAAAACCACCTTGACCAACCACATGAGTAAGTCTGTATTTTCCGTTTTGAAGAAGATGTCCGTCTGGCAGATTCATAACCTTGAATAATTCCATTTAATCTGCCAAAAGTACGTTATTTATATAAAAGAATAAAGAAAAGAGAGAATATTTTGCTTAAAACCCATGCTATCTTCCACTTTTTGAATAGGTATGATATAAAAAGAAAAATTATCCCGAGTCTTGCCGTCACAGGCTTCCATGAGAGCGTCCTTTATTTCCGGAACAGATAAACGACCATTAAATATCTCTGCAATCTTTTCATTCTTCAGTCTTTCAAGAACCCCGTCCGTACAAAGAAAGAGGAAATCGTCGGGTTGAATATCGTTCAAGGTAATAATGTCCGCTTCTGTTGGAGTATGAGTGCCTTGTATAGCCCGGATAATCACATTCCGCTGGGGGTGGGTTAACGCTTCTTCCGGAGTGATCTTACCTAATTTAACCAACGAATTTACCAATGAATGATCTTCTGTTTGATATAAAATCTCCCCCTTCCTCAGATGATAGATCCGGCTATCTCCGATATGAGCCAATACGATTCCGGAAGAAGCGATATAGGCCATGGTGAGCGTAGTAGCCATACCCATCGCTTCCGGATGCTCTTGAACATAGGAGTCGAAACAGACTTCCGCATAATGTACGGCTTTATGGATAAACTCTGGCGTGGGATCATCCTTTAGGAACGTAGAAAAGAAAGTTTGTATGGACTCGCAAGCTAATGAGCTGGCTACCTCCCCTTTCTCGGCTCCACCCACACCATCGCAAACCATAAACAATTTTTGGTCAAGGGTCACTTGTTCGGGAAGCGGGTAAATGGAATCCTCGTTATTCGATCTGCCTCCTTTTTCCGTAATAGCACATGGCTTACCGATCGTTATAATCATAACAAATGAGTTTTATTCATTAAAACGTAAGACGGTGCGACCAATAATAATCTCGTCATTATCATTGAGCACGACCACCTCGCCATTCTCTAGGTAACTGTTATTATATAACGTATGGTTTTTACTATTATTGTCGGTAAGGAAATGTTTATATCCACCTTTTGAATCTTTTTTCACCTCAATGCAAATATGCTCGCGACTCATCGTGCGATCAGCCGTGATAATTGGCATCGTAGCTTGTGAGGCGTTCGACTTCCGGCCAATGACAACCTTCCCTTCGTGAAGAGGAAACGCTTGTTCAGGTGTATCGGCGTCTGGAAGAACCGTCAGTCTGCCGATTCCAGTCTTGACAGGTGTCACTAAAATCGTATCGGAATCGACTTCCTGATGATTACTTTTCTCGGATAATAAGGACAAAGGAATAGGCTCTTTGCATTTCGGACACTTAAAGGAGGTAATGCCGAGGGGAATCTTCCCCTCGGCTACCTTTAATCCTACATGGCAATGTGGACATTTAACTGCGATCATACGATAAACGAAATATCTGCGCCATCCAGACGCCGAAATTCCCCCCCCCATCCATATCCGTAGAGTACAGATCCATCATATCTGTATCGGAAAGCATAACCGTATCGTCCGCCAATGTTATAAAGTCTGAATGATCGAAAGACTCGATGCTACTATCGTCTATAACTATGGCGTCGCCTAGGTCGACACCTCCTCCTTCCACGTCTATTATGACAGCATCCGCTGGCATGACGTCATTGCCGTCTAAAGTTACGAATGTATATTCCTCTTCTTGCATAACCTTTGTTCCTAATATATTAATATTCCGAAAACAAAAGTACAAAAAGCAATGGATTAATAAACTTGTTATTCTCTCTTATAATCAAACATTTGGGTTTCATGTACAAAAGAGGCTGTTTTACTATACGAAAAGAAAAGGCTCATTCTCTCACCCATTTGGCCTTACAGGAAGAAACTGGGCATTGCTTTCGGTTTTTCAATGATTCCCAAGGGATCTCACCCAAGAATGTCCCACATTTCGGGCAAACATAGTCTATCTTAAATTGATTGGCGATATCCTGCAATTGCTGGGGAATCTTGGCCGACTGCTTGGCTCCTAGATAGATTCCTACCGTAGGGGCACAAATCGTTATCAGGAGGCTGATGCCGAATAGCTCCGGGCTACCTTTCCCTAAGAAGCCTATCACGACCCCCACTATTCCGGGCAAAGCAAATGGTAAGGATTGAAATAATCTGGTCTTAAACTGATTAGAGGATTGAATCTTAACTTTTGCTTGAATATAATCATCGTAGACTTTTTTCAATGCGGCAAATTCATCGCTATAATCATTATTGTATTTAAGCACCTCGGAAAGATTTAATACATAGCTATCCCCCAAGCGAATATGATCCGTAGGAGTAACACGTTTCTTTACGATCTGGGCACCATTCACGAACGTACCGTTAGTAGATCCCGTATCCTCCAATAATAAGTTGCCACCATCCTCACGTATCAGACGGGCATGATGGCGGCTTACATGAGGATCGTTTGCAATAAAATCGTTGTCTTTTGCTTTTCCTATCTTTATAATCATCGTCTTATTCCTTTTCCTCTTCCTCTTGAGGCTTTCCCATCTCCTTCTCAAGATTATCTTTCAGCACTTTCAACGGATCCTTGGATATTACCAACTCTTTAGGCTTACCCTCTTCCGTCAATAATAATAAACGCTGCTTAGGGAGATTTATTTGTAAGATATGATTTTTATTTATGATATGACTTTTTCCGACACGCATTAATATCTTGTTACAACCAGCGACCTGCTTCTCTAAGATCTCTTCTATTTTTCCGATATTTATAGCGAAGGTAAATTGGATGCCATTTGACAACAATAGTTTCGTATAGTTCCTGTCTGCTTCAAAATAAAGGATCTGACCAATCTTAATGCGCAACAACTCATCCCTTGTTTTTATAATTAAATACCGCTCCATACGTAGAAATTGTTTTTTCGTTTCTCTTTCAAAAACAAATATACGGTATTTTCTTTATTTAATAGGTATCTTTTGGGGGAAAGATTGGTAAAGTGCACCAAAAACAAGAGCCTTTTCCCTGCTCAGAAGAGACACCGATACGCCCTCCCAGCCTTTCAATTATATTTTGGCAGATAGAAAGTCCAAGCCCTATGCCTTGCTTTTGGTTTCGTCCTTTATAAAAACGATCGAACACATGAAGTTTTATTTCCTCCGACATTCCTTCCCCCGTATCGGTCACGGATAACAGAACCTCGTTCTCCATGGCTTGATATGACAAGATGATGCTACCTATAGAGGTGTACTTAATTGCGTTTGTTATAAAATTGCCAAGAACTTGTTTCAAACGGATACGGTCGGAGCGTAATAAAAAGGAATCCAAAGATGCCGGATAGGTCAAAGCTACTCCTCTCGGTACTTTGATCTGGAAAGAAGCTACCGTTTCTACAATAAGTTGTCTTAGATCAAATTCCATGAAATCAAAGGTCATGGTACCAGACTCGAGCTTAGCCAGATCCAATACATCATTAACGATACCCAATAATAACTCATTATTGGTCTGAATAAGATTAATATACTCTTGTCTTAGCTCACCATCCTCTTCATCCCCTAAAAGAGAAGAGAATCCGACAATAGCGTTTAATGGCATGCGGATCTCATGGCTGATGTTTGCCAAAAAGGAGGATTTTAAACGCTCTGATTTCTCGGCCTTCAGCATTCGTTCTTCCATCGCTTTCAGTTCAGATATATCATAATTCATCAGTAATAGGATGGGGCTTGATTTCTCCAGACCCGCCTCCATTATATCCAGACGAATCCATTTCCATCCCTCGCCATCCTTGACCCGGGCTTCCCGTTGATCATGATCAGTTTCTCCGTGGACAAGTCGGCTCAAGGAAGTTTTCAAGCATTCACGGTCTTCTGGCTTGACATTGGAATATATGCCTACTATCTGGCTCAATGGAGTTCCCGGAACTTCACCCATATTCAGATACCATTGTTCCATCGCCACTCCTTCCCCAGTGGACAAATCATACTTTGCGCAGCCGATCTTGGCACGATGACTTATCTGAGGAAAAAAAAGCTCGAACTCTATGCCTAATGTCGTTTTCATATATATCCGTTCTCATTATATTTATGCAAAAAGAGGGTTTAGCCATAAAAAACGAATGAATTAATCGTTCGTTTTAATTAGTCGTTTATATCGATTATTTTATAGGGAACATATAGGTTTAGTAAAATACCCAAAAAACCGCATCAAAATTATATTCTAAAGTCTTTTTGACTTTCATAAGTAAATGTTTTTTGCGATATTTGCAAACGACTAATTAAAACGAACGATTAAACTAGTCGTTTTGTTGCCTTCCCCACCACTTCAATATCCTGATATATAAGATTATACCATATGACTATAAAAAAATAGAGGGTAGATTGATCACTCAATCCACCCTCCTGCCTATCGTGTGCTTAAACTATTAAAAATCAACCCCTTGATTAGTCTTCTAGAGCCGCTTGCGCCGCCGCGATACGAGCGATGGGCACTCTAAAAGGTGAACATGATACGTAATTCAAGCCAACTTTATGGCAGAACTTAACGGAAGAAGGCTCACCACCATGCTCGCCGCAAATACCACATTTCAAATCCGGACGGATGGCACGACCTTTCTCAGTTGCCATACGAACCAGCTGTCCTACACCATTTTGGTCTAGTACTTGGAACGGATCGACCTTCAAAATCTTCTTCTCTAAGTAAACCGGTAAGAAGGAAGCGATATCGTCACGAGAGTAACCAAATGTCATCTGAGTCAAATCATTCGTTCCGAATGAGAAGAATTCGGCGCTGGAAGCGATACGATCCGCTGTCAATGCCGCACGAGGAATCTCGATCATCGTACCTACCTTGAATTCGATACGATCGCCAACTTCCTTGAATAGCTCTTCGGCCGCGGTACGGATCACCTTCTCTTGTTCCTTGAATTCATATAAGATTCCTGTTAATGGTACCATGATTTCCGGTTTAGCCTCAATACCTTCTTTCTTCAAATCCAAAGCGGCACCTAAAATGGCCCGAGTCTGCATTTCCGTAATTTCCGGATATGTATTACCTAGACGGCAACCACGGTGACCCAACATCGGGTTATGCTCGCAAAGAGATTCCACACGTTTTTGGATCTCCTTAACGGACACGCCCATTGTCTCAGCCATTTCCTCTTGACCTTTCAAATCGTGAGGAACGAACTCATGCAAAGGAGGATCGAGCAAACGAACGGTAACAGGACATCCGGCCATAGCCTTGAAGATACCCTTAAAGTCCTCTTTCTGATAAGGAAGGATCTTCGCCAACGCTTTCTTACGACCTTCAGCGTCCTCGGCCAAGATCATCTCACGCATAGCTTTGATCTTCTCACCTTCGAAGAACATATGCTCCGTACGGCAAAGGCCAATACCAACGGCACCGAAGCTACGAGCGATCGAAGCGTCGTGAGGCGTATCAGCGTTTGTACGAACTTGTAATTTTGTATATTTATCGGCTAAAGCCATTAGCTCCGCGAAGTCACCTGACAACTCTGCCGCTTTCGTCTCGACCTGTCCTACATAGACTTCCCCGGTCGTACCATTGATAGAGATATAATCACCTTCTTTCAAGGTTACGCCATCGACGTCTACAGTCTTGTTCTTATAATCGATATTCAAGGCACCAGCGCCGGATACACAGCACTTACCCATGCCACGAGCCACGACAGCGGCGTGAGAAGTCATACCTCCACGAGCGGTAAGGATACCTTCGGCGACAGCCATACCTGCCAAGTCTTCCGGAGAAGTCTCAATACGGACCATGACAACCTTTTTGCCATCGGCATGCCATTTAGCGGCATCATCAGCGAAGAATACGATCTGTCCGGTAGCGGCACCCGGTGAAGCCGGCAAACCTTTTACCCATACTTTCGCCTGTTTCTCGGCTTTTTTATCGAATACTGGGTGAAGCAACTCATCCAGTTTATTCGGCTCGATACGGTTCAACGCTGTTTTCTCGTCGATCATGCCTTGATGCAATAAGTCGATAGCGATTTTCACCATAGCGGCACCGGTACGTTTGCCGTTACGGGTTTGCAAGAACCAAAGTTTACCCTCTTGTACGGTAAACTCCATATCTTGCATATCCCGATAATGATCTTCCAATTTCTCTTGGATAGCGTCTAATTGCTTATAGATTTCCGGCATGGCTTCTTCCATAGACGGATATTTAGCGATACGTTCTTCTTCTGAGATTCCGGCACGTTCAGCCCAACGTTGTGAACCGATCTTCGTAATCTGTTGCGGGGTACGGATACCTGCTACAACATCCTCACCT
>OBVV01000646.1_pt1 | contig 12347 bp, 12 predicted proteins | sample 1476221 | NCBI WGS metagenome assembly OBVV01 (sample SAMEA2580029, study PRJEB22360) | human gut metagenome | biome: human gut; feature: human-associated habitat; material: faeces | place: Denmark | collected 2008/2010 | reverse complement strand
ACGGACAGCCAATCTCAATTGTTAACCTTAAATCTAATACCATGAAAAACACAGTGCAAATATAGCGGTTTTATGTTATGTAGCATAATATTTTATTTGCAAATCTCATTTACTTAACCAGATTTAACAAAACTATGCTTTAAAACATATCCGTAAACAATATATATCCCCTTAGAACTTAGGTTCATTCTCTTTAATCTCCTTCAAAGGCAAGGTAAACCAAAAAGTGGAACCTACTCCCAATGTAGATTCTACCCCGATTCGTCCCCCTAGTTTCTCGATAATATTTTTGCAAATCGCCAATCCTAATCCGGTACCTTGTTTGCAAGCGTTCAACTTAACAAAGCGATCGAATATAGTTCTACAATCTTCCTCCGAGATTCCCATTCCCGTATCCGAGACCGAAACTCGTATTTCATCTTTCGATACCTTATAGGCTAATTTGATCTCACCTTCCGAAGTAAACTTAATCGCATTTGTCAAGAAATTAGAAATAACCTGCACGACTCGTTTCGGATCTGAGAAAACAGTCACGGGTTGTGAGCCCCGATCGAAAACAAATCGAACGTTTTTCGGAATCTTCAAGGCATGTACCGCATAGGTTTCCTCACAGATCTCCTTAAAATCGAAATTTCTCTTCGTAATGTCAAAGGTTCCCGCCTCAATCTTTGAGAAATCAAGGATATCCTCAATCAATTGCAGAAGCAATTCACTATTCTTGTCAATGATATCCACATAAAACTCTCGTTCCTCCTCCTCTATCTCCTTGGTCTCTGCCAGTATATTCGCAAAACCAACAATAGCATTTAAAGGCGTGCGGATCTCATGACTCATATTCGCCAAGAACATAGACTTAAGCCGATTCGCCTCTTTAGCCTTAACTAACTCATATTCTTTCCGTTGACGCTCTCGTTCCGCCCAGCGCAATTTATCTTGCATGGCGATCTCATCCGTTATGTCCATCAAGTAATAAAGGATTTTCGCAGGTCTTCCCGCTTCATCATATTTATAAGGGTACGCATACGCTCTCACCCAAACATATTGCCCCTCAAAAAGCAGTCGGTATTGAATACTATATTCACCGATCTCACCCGTAACAATCTTTTCAAAGCCTTGTACAAGTACCCTTTCCCGATCTTCCGGATGTACGATCTCACAAAAATCTTTTTTCGTTGTCAAGTTACTTGCTCTCAATCTGGATTTATTACCTAAAACACGTAAATCCAGATCGATATGCATCTTATCGGTTTTAACATCATATTCCCACAGCAAGGAATCACTGCAACGCATAACCGTTTTCAACTTCGTGAACAGTTCCTCTACTTTCTCCGACTTTTGATATTCTTCCGTCTCATCCGTAAACATTAGTACATATCCACAGATATCTTCAGCCTCTCCTTTCAACGGCACACATTTAATAGACAGACGTAAATTTATACCTTCCTTTTTTGGGCCTATGTTATAGTACTCATTCGTTTGTATATTATCAAATTCATAATTACAATCGAACACAACCATTTCTCCCTGTTTCAGACGAGCGATCTTGTCCTCTGGAAAATTAGGATTCTCGAAAAGATTTATTCCCATAATATCCTTCCGGCTTATAGCGAACAAATTCTCGTCCGTCCTATTGAGATCCACTAGCTGCCCCCTCTCGTCATAAACTTCAATTCCAACAGGTAATTTCTGGAATAGGGCATTAAAGCTCATTTCCTCTAGCATTTTATTACATTGTCCCATCGTCATATTAAATTATAACCACTAATTCCCTACTTTAAATCAATCAAGCAATCTCCTCTGTTATTTATACAACAAATGAACGATAATAACGATTGCAGCAGAAGTTTAAAGTTATAGAAACAATATGAAAATCAAACATAATCATGTTGAAAATATATGTTTTCGATATTGAGAAAGAGTCATTCCCGTCCGTTGACGAAAAAAGCGATTCAATGTCGATTGAGACGGAAAATTAGTCAATATAGCGATCTCCTGTATATTTAATCGAGAGTCACGTAGCAACGACTTTACCTCTAACACTATATAGATAGATAAAAACTCCTTGGCTGAAATGCCACACCTTTCATTCATGATCGCACTTAAATAAGTTGTCGTTATATTCAATTTATCCGCATAAAATCCGACATTCTTGTGATTCTTGAAATTCTCTGCCACGAGACTACAGAAATCATAGATCAATTGCTCTTTTCTCAAACTAGTCCTGAAAGGGATTTTCTTACGCACTTTCACATAATAGTCGTAAACATCCATGTAAAAAATCCCCAAGTAACATATAATCCGCTCCCTCAGAAGCCCATTACCCCGATACCGCTCAAGCTCATTCTCTATCAATTTGCAAAATGATTGAAAACGCTCAATACCATTATTATCCTCTATATTATAGTAAAAATGATCCTTCACGAAAAAATGAAATCCCGGATCAAAATGACGTAAGGAACTTAATACATCCCCATGTAGTACATGTGGTATGATGATAAACTTCGCCGAGAAGTCCTCACTCACGTTCCGCATTGAGCATAACTGTCTCGGAAATAAGAAAATCAATTCATTCTTATTCCATACATGCTTATTATCAAGCAAATGAATGATCGCACTACCTCTATTACATACTGCTATTATCCCGTAATCCAAAAAAGAAGGTTCTGAAGTCAATGGACTATCTTCAATCTGTTCCGTAATAATAAAGTCTTTTTCTAATCCGCCTAAAAAACGATCACATGTATTATACCTATTCTCTTGCATATACTCTTATAAATTAAGGGAATACGAAATCTTACCTCCAACAACAATCAACAGAATAATATTATATTTTGTTCTGTCCGTTAAGGTCCCAAGTATATTCGTTTGATATTTTTCTTTCCTTACCCCCTCTTCTATTAGCCATCAAACCTTATATATCAATTGGTGCTAACAGCTAACCAAGGAAATCATAAAAAAACACAAGACAAAATTATATAATAAAAAATTGACTATTAAATGCATAACTAAACTAAAAGCGTACAAAAACACATCAATTGTATACAAAATCGAAACAGACAAAGAATAACCGAAAAAGATCATAAAAATACAATTAGCTTCATTGACAAAGTAAGTTAGCTGAAATACCAAAGCAAGTTAACTTACTTTGCCGATGAAATTAGCTTACTTTGAAAGTATGGATGTTACCCTCGGAAAGGGGCGCTTAAGCAGTGTTCTCAAAAATTCGTGTATTCATGCCTCTATACAAAAAAAGGCTATCCGTCACGGACAGCCAATCTCAATTGTTAACCTTAAATCTAATACCATGAAAAACACAGTACAAATATAGGTGGTTTTATGTTATGTAGCATACTGAATTATTTGCAAAATTCTTTCACTTAACTCGATTTAACGAAATCATGCCCTAAAACATAGTTATTAACAAGAAAACTATTCGTTCAGATCTAATAGCTTCCCAAGAAATCGTCGAGGGAACGAGTATCATCATCTGGCATCAATTCTTTTTTCAAACGAAATTTGCGTTTATAGATAGCATCCTTCGTCACATTCAAGACTGACATCAGCTCCGCCGAAGTTAGCCGCAATTTGATCAAGCAACAAAAACGAATGGCATCCTCCGTCAAATCCGGATAAGCGACACGTAAACGACTTATAAAATCATCATAAAGAGTATTTACGATCTCGATCAAGTTTCTCCAATCTGAATCCGGCAATATCGTTTCCGATTTAGAAAGTATCTTCAGCTTCTTGAACGTATCCAACTGTTCCAGCAAACACTTCGCCAAACGCTCCTTTTCCTTGATCAAGGATTCCACGTCACGATGCGCTTTCCACTGAGCCGCATGCTGGTATTCCTTCAAACATTTCTCCTTCACTTCCAATTGCTCCTTGATGTGCGACATCTCACGACTATAACGTTGTATCAAGATTTCATTTTTATCCACAAGACTCGCTATTTCTCTCAGTTCTTTCTCCTTTTTTGTCTTATAAAGGTGATAACGCAAAAAAGATAACAGAAGCAGGGTAAAAGCGACGATGATTAAAATGATCAGATAATAAATATCTACATAGAAATGCTCCGGCTCCTTTAGAACCGAGCTTATGGCAGTAGATGTGTGCAGCGCAAACTTCATATAAATAGTATTTATTATCTTAATACTTCTTTCTTAGAATTCCCTCTCTCCAAATCGCTTCCAAAAAGCCTGTCCCATATCCGATCAATTGGACAAAAGCCGCTATGATAGATAACAACGCAACGATTCCGTTCTTATTTCTCACTAAAGCGTCAAAAAAGATCAGCGAAATATAAAATAACAATAGCCCCCATACCTTTGGAACGAAAAAAGCGGAAATACATACCCCCAGCAGACCTACCACAAATAAGGCCGGCAGGCAATGTACCCATTTCAATGATTCCGGGTACTTCTGGTACAAGATAATCCTAGCATACCCCGAATGCCATACTTGCCGGAAAAACTGGACGAAATTTGTTCTTCGCTTATGATAGACCCAAGCGCCCGGAAAATAACGGCATTTATAGCCTGCCGCAAAAATCCGGATACTAAAATCTATATCCTCTCCATAACGCATATCAGAGAAACCACCCAAGGCTTCATACACCTCTTTCCGCATTCCCATATTAAAACTCCGAGGATAGAATGTATCCAAATGTCTCCGGCTTCCTCGGATCCCTCCTGTCGTAAAGAAAGAAGTCATCGAGTAATTGACCGCTTTCTGTATAGCGGAAAAAGAAGAATGCGCCCTGTCGGCACCACCAAAGGCATCCACCTTATAACGCATCAAGGACTCGTATACTTGTTCCAGATAGCTGGCCGGAACGATACAATCCGAATCCAAGACAATCACGATCTCTCCTTCCGCATAACGTACCCCTTGATTGCGAGCCAAGCCCGGGCCTGAATTCTCTATATAGAAATAGCGAATCCTCAAGCGGTCATTATAGGCATTGACTACGGGCTCACAAGGTATAGAAGAACCGTCGTCCACTACGATAACCTCAAAATGTACATATGTCTGCCGGGTAAGGCTGTTTAATAAATCGTCTATCTCCTCCGGACGATTGTAGACAGGAATAATAATTGAAAATACTTCCATTAAGCTAGATTTAATCTGCCGACAAAAGTAAAGAGTTAAAAAGCGTGTATCAAAAAAGGGCACTGGACAAATAGAGGACATAGCTGGACATCGAATACCCCCTATTTTTTACCCCATAATAGAAAAACTGGACAAAAGACATAAGATACGTTCAGTTCATTCATACAGAATAGTCTATTTATCAATAGCTTACAAAATACAATACTATCCGCTACTATTTGGACAAAGACTGGACGCACACAATATTATTTCATTCGCACATCTGCCCCCCACATTAATTTTTCCCGAAGCGTCTGATAAAATGTATGGTTATAGCGCTTGATGACTTTCGTCGTATAATCGGCCTTACTCATCTTTAATTCGATACCTGCCGGGAATATTTCCGAACGTCCATCCAAAGAGATCAGAAAATATTTATTCCGGCTCTCTACCCGAAGCGTTATTATATCTGAATCCGGAATCACCAACGGACGCACGTTCAAGGAATGCGGAGCGACCGGACTCAAGACAATGCTATTACTTTGCGGGACGATAATCGGCCCATTTACGCTCATCGAATAGGCCGTGGAACCGGTAGGTGTAGCCACTACCAAACCATCCGCCTGATAAGAAGTCAGATATTCCCCATTCAAGAATGTATGAATCGTAATCATCGAGGAACTATCACGCTTCAGCACGGCGATCTCGTTCAAGGCATAATTATATCCGCGAAACGCACGGTCTTCCGTATATAAACGCAAGAGGGTTCGTTCCTCTACCTTATAGTAATTCTTAAAAATCTCATCCAGCGTATCCTCAACCTCATTACTGCTGACATCCGCAAGGAAACCCAGCCGTCCGGTATTAATGCCTAAAATAGGGATATCCTGTTTATTTACCCGGGCCGCCGTACGAAGGAACGTACCATCTCCTCCCACGCTAAGCACTATATCCAGATCAAACTCATCACCCACTAATAGCCCGCTCACCACTGGCTCAAAACCAAAAGCATCTGTAAGGAATGTATAAAAAGGGCTGTCTACATAAATATCAGCCTCTTGTTCACGAAGCTTCTCAAACAGGCGTTTAATCAGATTCTGTCTCTCGATCTGATATTCACTTCCAAATATTCCAACTTTCATTCTACGCTCCTTACTTTACATATTCATATAATGTAATAACTCATTCATCCGCTGCTGCAACATATCATCCACCATCCCCTTCTCCATAAAATGATAAAGCACCGTATAATTGAAACGCTCGAAACTACGGATCACGGGAGAGGCATCTTCCAAATCGATCTTAAGGGTTATAAGCAGACGGCCCGTATCTTTATCTTGATGGGATAGCAAATTAAGGACATGGGCATTATTCGCCTCTACCAAACGGGCGATATCCGTTAATGAATAATCCTGTGGCATCATTTCCAATACGATCACGCTTCCAGCCGCCTCCGCATTACATAGCTCGGATAAAGCATCTACCAAACGATCCCGGGTAATCGCCCCCAAATAAGTTCCGTCCACGGAAACCACAGGCAACAGGCTCAATCCATATCGGGTTATCATTGCCAACGCTTCATGTAAATGTCCATTTTCCGAAATCGCCGGAGCGAATAAAACCGGCTCACCGATCGTAGCCGAAGGATCCGGCAGCGCCAATAAGTCTTTTTCCGACACTAAACACTGGTATGCGTTATCACTCAATAACGGAAGATGCTTGAGTTTAAAATCCTCCATTAACGCCAACGCATATTCCGCTGTGTCAAAACTTTTTAACACCGGAATTTCCTTTGTTATGAAATCTTTCACCAACATTATTCTGTTAATTCCCTAAATCCTGCTAAATTTGCCGATACTTTTGTGCAAATGTAATGAAAGAAAAAAGATATACGATATACAATGACAAATTTAAGTGTAAACATTAACAAGGTTGCTACTATTCGTAATGCGAGAGGTGGCAATATGCCAAACGTGCTGAAAGTGGCGCAAGACTGTGAATTATTCGGGGCACAAGGAATTACGGTTCATCCCCGTCCGGATGAACGACACATACGCTATAGCGATGTTTATGGACTAAAACCTCTTATCCGGACAGAATTTAACATAGAAGGCTATCCTTGTGATAAATTCATCGACTTGGTATTGAAGGTAAAACCGACCCAAGTCACACTGGTTCCGGACGCTCCGGATGCCATCACGTCGAACTCAGGTTGGAACGTAAAGGACAATTTCGATTACTTAAGCGAATTGGTAGACACCTTTACCTCACAAGGAATCCGTACATCCATCTTCGTCGGAACAGACTTGGCGAATATCGAGCTAGCGGCGAAAACAGGTACGGACCGTATTGAATTATATACGGAACCTTATGCGACCTATTATCCGGAAGATCGTGACAAAGCGATCGCTCCTTTTGTCGAGGCCGCGCAATTAGCTAAAAACTTAGGATTAGGCGTAAATGCCGGACACGATTTGAACTTAGAAAATCTGGCTTTCTTCAACAAGAATATCCCTTGGCTGGAGGAGGTTTCTATCGGCCATGCCTTGATTTGTGATGCGCTCTACCATGGTTTGCAAGAGACGATCGCTTTATACAAGGCATGCTTGAATAGTTGACAAGTGACAGTTTATAGTTATAAATCATAAATTATAATTCATAATTCGAAACGATGAGTATTTTACTTTCACTACAGGCCGTGGGCTCTCAGGCGGCAGATCAAATGCCGGATTTAACGGCTGTAACCCTTCCTACGGAAGCGGAAATCAATGTGATAGACCTTGCCTTTAAGGGAGGTTGGATTATGGTGGTATTGTTACTGCTCTCTCTGATGGCTATTTATATTTTTGTTCAACGTCTGATCATCATTCGCCGTGCGGGAAAAGAAGACGAGACGTTCATGAATCGTATCAAAGACTATATTCACGAGGGAAAAGTGGACTCGGCTCTCAATTTATGCAGGAGCACCAACACGCCTTCCGCCCGTATGATCGAGAAAGGTATCACCCGCTTGGCCCGTCCGATGAACGATGTACTCGTAGCGATCGAGAATGTCGGAAATTTGGAGATCGCTAAACTGGAAAAAGGTTTCCCCTTGATCGCGACGACCGCCGCCGGAGCTCCCATGCTTGGTTTCCTTGGGACGGTAACCGGTATGGTACGTGCTTTCTTCGATATGGCAAACGCAGGCACCAATGTTGATGTCTCCCTATTATCCGGCGGTATCTATGAGGCCTTGGTAACAACCGTTGGCGGTCTGGTAGTTGGTATCATTACATTGTTCGCGTACAACTATCTGGTATCTCAAGTAGATAACGTCGTGAACAAGATGGAGGCTCGTACGATGGAATTCATGGATTTATTAAATGAACCGGCTAATTAATTGAAAATGGAGAATTGAAAATTGAAGATGAGCCAACTCTCCTCTATTTAATTTTCAATTCTCCATTTTCAATTTTCAATTATAAAAAATTATGGCTCTAAAAAGAAGAACAAAGGTAAACGAAGCGTTCAGCATGGCCTCTATGACCGACGTCATATTCCTCTTGCTGATCTTCTTCATGGTTACCTCTACCGTAGTAATCCCGAACGCCATCAAGGTTACCTTGCCGCAAGCGCAAAAGCAAACAGCGGCGAAACCTCTTACGAGGGTAACGATAGACGCGAACTTGAATTACTACGTGGCATTTGGAAAGCAAAAAGAGGTACAGGTCTCATTTGATGAGATCACTCCTTTCTTGCAAGATAGTTACGCGAAGGAACCGGAGATGTTCGTCGCCTTATATGCCGACGAGACCGTGCCTTACAAAGAGATTGTAAAGATACTGAATATAGCGAACGAGAATAAATTCAAGATGGTGCTTGCCACCCGTCCGCAGAAATAACAGATATGAGACTGAATAAGGATGACATATACAGTTTAATCGGTACCGTTGCTTTTCACGGTGTCATTCTACTGATACTTTGGTTTACCGTATTGAAAACCGAGGTACCGGATGAAGACGGGGGTGTACTCGTTAATTTCGGGAATGTAGATGCCGCCGCCGGAATGTTCGAGCCCAAGTATACCGGGAAACGACCACTCCCCCTCCTCCCGTACCGGAGCCGCAAGTGGAAACGCCCAAGCAGGAACTCATCACTCAAGATATCGAGGAAAGCGTAGCCCTTGAGGACGCTAAAAAGAAGAATGAGGAAGAGAAACGCAAGAAACAAGAGGCTGAGAAGAAACGGAAAGAAGAGGAGGAGAAAGAACGTATCCGCCGGGAAGAAGCCGAGAAGAAACGTCTGGCCGAGGAACGCCGCAAGAAGGAACAAGCCATTAGCAACAAGGTGGCCGGAGCCTTTGGTATGGGAAACGCCGAGGGTAACAGCCAAGGCGACGCTGAAAGCGGAACCGGTAACCAAGGAAGTCCGTTCGGTAACTCTGATCACGGGGCGAATGAAGGCGTAGGCGGTTACGGATCATTTAATTTGAACGGCCGTTCCATTGGTGAGGTCTCCCCCGTCCCGCTTATACGATCCAAGAGGAGGGGCGTATTGTTATCAATATAACCGTAGATCCGAAAGGCAACGTTATATTTGCCGAGGTAGGCCGGGGAACTAATATCGACAACGCCTCCATGCGTAAAAGCGCTTTGGACGCGGCTCGAAAGGCGAAGTTCAACAGTATCAGCGGCGCTAATAACCAGAGTGGTACTATTACTTACGTGTACAAATTTAAATAATTGAATCTTATGAAGAAAGCGATCGTATTCTTAGCGAATGGCTTCGAGGAAATGGAAGCCACGGGAACCGTAGACATTTTGCGTCGCGGAGGTATAGACACGAAAACAGTCTCCATCACCGACGACCGTAAAGTGATTGGTGCTCACAATATGGAATATACGGCTGACGCCACATTTACCGAAATCGATCTTTCGGATGCTGATGCCTTGATCTTACCCGGAGGCATGCCCGGAGCATCCAACTTGAACAATTCGGAACCGGTGAAAGAAGTCTTATTACAACAATACCGTGAAGGACGTATCGTAGCGGCTATCTGCGCAGCTCCGATGGTATTAGGCGGTCTAGGTTTGTTAAAAGGTCGCAAAGCCACTTGCTACCCCGGGTTCGAACCGAAATTGATTGGTGCCACCGTAACAGGCGAGGCTGTCGAGGTAGATGGAAATGTGGTAACCGGTAGAGGACCGGGCTTGGTATTCAATTTTGGCCTAGCTTTAGTATCTGTACTAAAAGGTGACGCAGTTGCGGAGGAAGTTGCGGCCGGATTACTATTATAAGATTTAGATCATCAGTCGAAACCCAATAGAATAGGGAACGTAATCCATTGAGTTATGTTTCCTATTCCATTGAGTTTTATCACCTATCCTATTGACTTACGAGATATCCCCCAAAGAGCTCACTGCCCTATTCTATTTTGATCGTTTCAACCGCTTGTCGCTTCGTCCCATCCATGGATACCGCACGATAACGAACCGTGGAGAAATCAATGGAACGTAAATCTATATTCCGAATAATGCTATTGTACATCGTACGGTAATAAATCACATGGTTTCGCATATCCGTAACCGAAGTCCATTGAGTAGCGCTCGGTATATCGCAAGGTACTTGCCCTAATGGGAATTCGATCCCTACGGGAATATCAAAATTATTCAATATCTGGAAACACTGGAAGACCGTTTCCAATGCGGTTTCTTGTTGTGGGGCCGAAGCTTGGTAAAAAGCCGCACGAACGAAACGTGACGGTGGAGTTACGTCGCCCGGAATCCCAAGGAAACCGCTTCCCGCACCAAATGAAGACAACTCGATATTTCCTAATTGTTGATTGGGGGCCGTACCCGGGAAAAGATTAACATAATTATTCAGGTTCGTCAGATGCCACTCGAAACTGGGAGAATTAGTCAGAACTCCTAACGTATTCTCATAGAAGTGTAGCTCACCCTTAATAATCTCAAGAACCAGTTGACGTCCCGACGGCTCGGCAAACCGCCAATGAACGGTAGACGCACGGGGATCTATATTGATAACATGCACTTTCTTAACAGCCTCTTTCACCTCCTCTACATTTGAACATTCCCCCAACAACCAAGACACTAATTGCAGATCAGAGATACTTTTATCCCGAACTGCGGCATTATATTTCTCATATTCACCGTACTTTGGAAAATAAAACAATCCAGCCGATAACCCAACCTCATTGAGTCCTTCGGCGATAAATTCCTTTTGCTCCACTGCCAAGCCCACATATCCATAACGTGCCGTGAAAGTCATTCCATCAACCCCATTCGGAGTATACGATCGTTCGGTGTATCCTCTTGGAACCACGACATACTGGCTGTTCAAATTACTTCCACCCCATTCTATCGTACGTGCTACAATAGTCGTACCGTCCTTGCTTTTTAAGGTAATACCGGTGCAAGCCTCTGCAGCGGAAGGATTAATAAGCAAGCCGGCAATCGCAAATAAAATAAAGAAATGTCTCATAAGTATCATTTTTGATAAAAACAAGCGACAGGAAAAGGATGTTTTCAAGAAAAGAAATTTTAGATAGACAAACAGCACTTATTACCGGCGGAGCAAGCGGCATTGGACATGCTAGCGACCCTACGTGCCGCCTTACCTTCAATGACCGTAAAAGGAAAAGGAAGCATCGTAAACGTAGCCTCCATTGGAGGATTGACAGGAGATTTCCGGGGAACTCTTTATGGTATGAGCAAAGCTGACGTCATCAATTTAACCCGTTACATTTCCGGACAGACTATCATCTCTGATGGAGGTATGACTTGCCATAATCCGACGATAGAGGATATTTCACATTGATGAAAGTTCTTATTTACATTATTAGTAAGAGAGCGATTCCTTCTCTTTATACATTTAGCATATAATGCCACAAAAGTAGCAGGGGCATTTTAACCCCATGTTATTTCAAGACTTTTTTGTATGTTTGCGGTCATTTTATCAAAAAGTATAATATGAATAATAATCTAAAAGGTTTCGCTTATGGAATAGCGACTTCTGTTACATTCGGTTTAATCCCTTTGTTTACATTGCCTCTTATGGAGAAGGGTATGCGGTTTGATTCGATATTGTTCTATCGTTTCTTATTCGCGGCCATCGCCTTATCGGGTATGCTTCTAGCAAAAAAGGAATCTTTCAGAACAGAGATGCGAAACCTACCGATATTGATTTTATTGGGTGCTTTTTATACAGGCTCGGCAATGTTCCTGTTTTGGGGCTATAATTTTATGGCGGCG
>OBVV01000625.1_pt1 | contig 12711 bp, 7 predicted proteins | sample 1476221 | NCBI WGS metagenome assembly OBVV01 (sample SAMEA2580029, study PRJEB22360) | human gut metagenome | biome: human gut; feature: human-associated habitat; material: faeces | place: Denmark | collected 2008/2010 | reverse complement strand
TATCGTCTTGTTGGACCGTGACTTGAATGTCCGTGCGGTCTGGGCGATGGGTAAGTTGGTTGAAGGTACGAATAAACTATTCTAAGCAAGAACGATTATGTTGACACAGATTATAAATGGCCATATCCTTACGCCGCAAGGATGGATGAAGGATGGTTCCGTATTGATTAGCGACGGGAAGATATTGGAGGTTACAAATAGCGATTTAGCGGTGATTGGCGCCAAGGTGGTTGATGCGAAAGTAAGGTCGATCGTTCCCGGTTTCGTGGCGATGAATATCCATGGCGGTGGGGGCTTCGACTTCTCCGAATGTACGGAAGAGGCTTTCCACGGTGCGGTAGCTGCCCATCAGAAGCATGGGGCCACGACGATATTCCCTACCGTGTTGGCTCCGGAAATCGGGGTGATCGATAAGGCGGTGGCCGTATGCGAGGAGATGATGAGGAAAAAAGACGGCCCTATCTTGGGATTGCATATCGAGGGACCGTATCTGAATCCGAAGATGGCGGCGAGCCTGTTTATCGATAAGGAGAATCCCGCCGACCCGAAAGAATATAAAGAGATATTGGAACGCACGGATTGCATCAAGCGCTGGGATTCCAGCCCGGAGATACCGGGTGCGCTTGAGTTCGCCCAATACTTGAAGTCGAGGGGAATCCTATCCGCTATCTCGCATACGGAAGCGGAGTTTGATGATATTAAGACCGCTTACAATGCCGGTTTCACGCATGCGGCTCATTTCTATAACGCCATGCCTGGTTTCCATAAGCGTCGTGAATATAAGTACGAGGGAACGGTGGAAAGTGTTTTCTTGATGGACGATATGACGGTAGAGGTGATTGCTGACGGGCGTCATTTACCCTCTACGATCCTCCGATTGGTCTATAAGCTGAAAGGAGTGGAACGTACTTGCTTGGTTACGGACGCTCTCTCATGCGCAGCCAACGAGGGTAAGCCGTTATCCGATCCCCGCATTATCATTGAGGATGGCGTATGCAAGTTGGCGGATCATTCTTCATTGGTGGGAAGTATCGCCACGATGGACGTACTGGTACGTACGATGGTGCAGAAGGCTGACATTCCTTTGGCCGATGCAGTCCGTATGGCTTCCGAGACTCCGGCCCGCCTGATGGGGGTAAGCGATCGCACCGGAACCTTGCAAAGAGGGAAGGATGCGGATATCGTGATCTTGGATCGTAAGTTGAACGTGCGTGCGGTATGGAGCATGGGAAACTTAGTTCCAGAGACAAATACATTGGTCTAAACACGTTAATAATAAAGAGAGGGGCTGTCTTGGCTGGCCGGGACGGTCCTTTTTTATTTTTAGGCGATATAGATCAAACCTTTCGGCTAATAAATTTGTTCTATCAACGTATGGCGAAATCAGTACTTATTTCATATATTTGTGATTCAAGTAAGATTGTAATACTAAATCAATAATTAAACATGAAAACGAACCTTAGTTCTCAAATTACTCTGACGCGTATACCGTTGCGGTATTATCGCCCGGAAAATGCTTTCGAGCATTCAGTTTTAACCCGTTTGGAAAAGATTCCGACAAACATTTATGAATCGGCCGAGGAAGGTTCTTTCGCTATCGCTAAAGAGATAGCAACACAAATCCGTAAAAAACAAGATATCGGTAAGCCCTTCGTGATCGCTTTACCCGGCGGACGTTCTCCGCTAAGCGTTTACAAGGAGTTGATCCGTATGCATAAAGAGGAGAAATTAAGTTTTCGCAACGTGATCGCTTTCGTGGAATATGAGTTCTATCCATTGGCTAATCCCAGTGCCGGAAATCTGGCTCGCCTAAAAGAGGAGTTATTCGATCAGGTCGATATCGATCCGGCGAATATCTATTGCCCGGACGGAAGCATGCCGAAAGACGCTATCCTGGATTTCTGCCGCCAGTATGAGGAGACGATCCAATCCGTGGGAGGTATCGATTGCATGTTGCTAGGTATCGGTAACTCCAGCAATATCATGTTCAACGTGGGTGGAACGACGATCAGCTCGCGTACCCGTATGGTCTTGTTGGAAGGCGCTTCTCGCAAGGAGGCTGCCCGTACGTTCCCTTCGCAGGAGAATGTCCCGGCAGGTATCATCACGATGGGTATCTCTACGATGATGAACGCCCGCAGCGTGATCTTGATGGCTTGGGGCGAGGATAAGGCTAGCATTGTCGCTAAGACCGTTGAGGGCAAGGTTAGCGATGCCGTTCCTTCCAGCTATTTGCAGAATCATCCGAACGCCAAGGTCGTGATCGATCTTTCCGCCGCTTATGACTTGACTCGTATCAGTCATCCTTGGTTGGTGACTAGCTGCGAGTGGGATAATAAGTTGATCCGCCGTGCGATCGTTTGGTTGTGTCAGTTGACGGACAAACCGATCTTGAAATTGACAAACAAGGATTATAGCGAGCACGGATTGGGTGAGCTATTGGCGTTATATGGTTCCGCTTACAACGTAAATATCAAGATATTCAACGATATCCAGCATACGATTACCGGATGGCCGGGTGGCAAGCCGAACGCCGACGATTCCAATCGTCCGGAGCGTGCTAACCCGTATCCGAAGAAAGTGATCGTATTCAGTCCGCACCCGGATGATGACGTGATCTCCATGGGCGGAACCTTGCGTCGTTTGTGCGACCAGCATCATGATGTGCATGTGGCTTACGAGACTTCCGGTAATATTGCCGTAGGCGACGAGGAGGTAATCCGTTATTGCGAGTATTTGCGTGATGTATGTGAGAAATACTCTCCCGACTCGGCCGTGAAGGATAAGGCGAACGAGATCATCAACTACCTGCGTTACGAGAAGGTGGAGAACGGCGAGCCGGAGCGGAAGGATGTCCTCTTTATGAAAGGAACGATCCGTCGGGAGGAGGCCCGTCGCGGTTGCCGCTACTCGGGCGTGAAGGACGATCATGTTCATTTCTTGGATCTTCCGTTCTACGAGACCGGATTAGTGAAAAAGAATGATTTGAGTGAGGTCGACAAGGATATCGTAAAGGCCCTGTTGCTCGAGATCAAGCCGGATCAAATGTTTGTCGCCGGTGACTTGGCTGACCCGCACGGAACCCACAAGGTTTGTCTGGATGCCGTACTGGCCGCTATCGACGAGGTGAAAGACGAGGAATGGATGAAGAACTGCCGTGTATGGATGTATCGCGGCGCATGGGCAGAATGGGAAATGGACCATATTGAGATGGCCGTACCTATCAGTCCGGAGGAGTTGCGCTTCAAACGTAACGCTATTTTGAAGCATCAATCGCAGGCCGAGAGCGCTCCGTATCTGGGTGACGACGAGCGTTTGTTCTGGCAGCGTGCCGAAGATCGCAACCGTGCTACCGCGGAGTTGTATCGCCAATTAGGTTTGGCTTCTTATGAGGCGATCGAGGCGTTTGTACAATATATCCCGTTGAGATAATATCTAGCGATAGAATAATCTGAAAGCCCTATCTGATTAAGTTCGGATAGGGCTTTTTGTTTTTGTGTTATTTTTTTCGTGTGGGCGTAAGTAGATCTGTTTCTATGATCGTATATAGATAAAGGAGAAGCCTTGAACTGTCTAATATAATACAAGAAATGTCCACATTGAGCATGAAAGACTATATTATTAAGAACCATGAGTTGGATAAATTTAAATTATTATATCTGGAGAATGCCCCCAGACTGATCTTTTATGCCTCGAAATATGTGGATAGCGATACGGCGGAAGATTTAGTGCATGATATATTCATCAAGATCTGGCAAAAGAAAGAGATTTATTCCGTGGAAGAAGGCTTGAAGACATACCTATTCCGTTCCGTTCAAAATGCTTGCCTCGATTACCTAAAGCATAAATCAATAGAAATGACTTATGCGGATGAGGTTGCTCGTAGACTAAAGATAGAGGAGATAGATTATTATAATCAGTCGGATGCGGCGGAGCTGGAGAAAGAGCGTCTGGACTCCGTTTACCGGGAAATAGCCAAGTTACCGGACAGATGCCGAGAGGTTTTTACGTTGGCTTATGTGGACGGGAAGAAATCAGTGGAGATCGCAGGAATGCTAAATATCTCTCAACGTACGGTAGAGGCGCAACTCTATAAAGGATTGAAGATCATACGGAATGTGTTGGCGCTTCTGGCACTGGTTTTATTTTTTAGATGAAAATACGGTAGAATACGTAAGTAAAAAGAGGAAACCGGTCGTATATATTATAAATGAAACAGAAAATGGAATCTAATAATTCGATAGAAGAACTGATCATACGCTATTTGCAGAACGAGATTCAAGAGGATGAACTTCGAGTGTTGGATGCTTGGATTCATGAGAGTGACGCTAATAAAGCCCACTTCTTTGAGCTTAAGGGGCTTTTTGACACTCGGAAAGAAGTGGCGTTCTTGAACCATTATTCCGTGGAGCGTAGTTGGGAGCGAATGGCTGGAAAGCTGGATGCGATCTCTGGCGTATCTGTGAAATCCAAGGTCCTTGGCAAACAGTTCTGGCTTTCATTCTTGAGATATGCGGCGATTATCGTAATCGCTATGGGAATAGGTGTGGGTATGAATCAATGGATAAGCAATCGTTTATATGCCGGCGATATGGAATATAACGAGATCGTAGTGGAAAAAGGCGGACGTGCGAACACGCTATTGCTATCCGACGGCAGTAAGATCATACTCAATGCCTCCACCCGTTTTAAATACCCCACCTCTTTTAATGGAGATGAGCGTGTGGTTCATCTGGAGGGTGAGGCCTATTTCGAGGTTGCGAAGAATCATTCGAAACCTTTCATCGTAAAACTAAAGAACCAACAAATCACGGTACTCGGAACCTCATTCAATATACAGGCTTTCAACGATGATCGCTTTAGCGTCACCACCTTATTAAGTGGTAGTATCCTGTTGGAATCTTTTGACGCTCAAGGACGGAAAATGAGTAGCATGAAGCTAAAGCCGAATCAACAAGCCCGGTCGGATAACCGGACCGGCTCTATTTTCTTGTCAGAGACAGATGCCTCGATCTCGAACGCTTGGGTAGGAGGGAAATATCGTTTCAAGGATGAGACCTTAGTCTCTATCGTAAAACGTCTGGAGAATTACTATGGGGTAAATATCCGCTTGGCGCATGACAGTCTGCGGAACATCCGCTACACAGGAACCTTCTCCTTGGATCAAGGTATACAAGAGGTGCTAGATATTATTAACTCGGAGAAACAATTCACTTTCACGAAAGACGGAAAAGATATCCTGATATCGGCGAGGAGCAAATAACAAAATAATAGATGTATAACCTTAAACATTCGAATTGCCTATGACAAATACCTGATCACAAAAAAGAATCGGGACTGACACCACTCACCCCCGATTCTTAGACGTTCATTATTCGTTTAATCACCTTTATCGCTGTCCTCTAAAAAGTAGCGAGCAAGGTAAGTCATTAATAAAAAATAATTACAAACTTATGGAAAAAGTCTGGAATAGCGATGAGCTATTGCCTAAAAAAATTAAATCAATCATGAAGATCACATTGCTTTTTTTAATACTGGGTATATTGCATGTCTCGGCGGATACCTATGCGCAAAAAGCTCAAGTTACGGTAGAAGTAAAGAACGGGACGTTCTATGATGTCGTCTCGGAGATTGAGAAACAGACCGAGTTCATGTTTTTCTATAAGAGCGAGGATATCGATAATAGTAAGCAGGTGGATATACAGGTGAAGAATCGCCAAGTCACCGACGTGTTGAATGAGTTGTTGAAAAACACGAACTTGACCTACCGCATATCAGGTAAGCACATCACGATCTTGAAGAAAGACGCCGTACAGCAACAAAAGAAAAAGATCTCCGGTATCGTTACGGATCCGGATGGCATACCGGTTATCGGGGCCAATGTCGTGATAAAGGGTACGACGGTCGGTACGGTTACGGATCTGGATGGAAAGTTTAGCTTGGATGCGGCTAATAACGATATCCTGTCATTTTCCTATATCGGCTATGCGGAGCAAGAGATCGAGGTCGGGAATCGTACACTGTTTAACGTGAAGTTGGCCGAGGATTATAAGGCGCTTGAAGAGGTCGTTGTCGTTGGATATGGTACGATGTTGAAACGAAACTTGTCGACATCAGTGGGTTCCGTAGACTCGGAGAAGTTATTGGAGCGTCCGAATGCCACGAACGTATTCCAAGGATTGGCCGGAAAGGTGGCTGGTGTTAATATCGCCTTGAATTCTGGTGCACCGGGTGGTAGTCCTGCGATAAAAATCCGTGGTATCGGTTCTTTGAATTCTTCTAATACACCGCTATATGTGGTCGATGGTGTGGTTGGCGTGGATCCGGACCAGATTGATCCGAATATTGTCCAGTCTATCGATATCTTGAAAGACGCTACTTCCTCTTCTATTTATGGTGCGAGAGGTGCGAATGGCGTTGTGGTGATAACAACAAAGGAAGGTAAGAAAAATACGACGAATATCTCGTATAATACAGTTCTGTCAGCAGGAACGTTAGCTCGTAAAGTCGATGTCTTAAATGCGGAAGAGGCTTTGGATGTATTCAAGCGTGCTTATGAGGCTCAACCGGGACGTATCGCTCCCCATCTGGATCCGAGCAATATGTTTATGCATAAGAATGACCTGTTCAATCCGGACGGGACTCCGAAATATGATACGGATTGGCAGGATGCCGTGACTCGTACGGCTTTTTCTCATCAGCATTCACTTAGTTTCTCTGGAGGAAGCGATAAGCTGACCGCTGTGGCGAATGTAAGTTACAAAGATAATCAAGGTATAATGTTGGAGACCTATAAACGTCAGTTAAACGCATTTATCAATGTCGGATGGGATTTGAAAGAATGGTTCCATTTACAGGCCATGTTGAATGTTGGATCTAGTAATGCCCGAAACTCGGAGAATGCGATCTCTCGGTATACATTGGAAGCATTACCGTTCCTTCCGGTTCAATATGAGGATGGTACCTATTCCCGTAAAGGAGATTATCCAGGTGCGGAAGATACGGAGAATCCCGTGAGGATTTTAAAGGAACGTAAGAATATCGATAAGAATCAGTACACGTTGGCTAACGTGATTGGTACGTTTAAGATTACCTCTTGGTTAAAGTTAACGACTAGCTTCAGCCGCCAGGATGGTTCTTATATCAATTCATCTTATAACCCGAGTACCTTATTCGGCTATGGAGATACTCAAAAGGGTAAAGCGGAGAAAGCACATCGAAATACGATGTCGTGGACGAATGAGGACTACTTGACTTTTGATAAAAGCTGGAATAAGCATAACTTGAATGTCGTAGCGGGAGCCAGTTGGTATTACTCAAAAACAGAGAAAAGCGAGCTAGGGGCCGAGAATTTCTTCGATGATTATTTTGAGTACAATAATATGGGAGTCGGCACCGTACGTTCTAAGGTTGGCTCAGACTATACGGATAATAAAATGAATTCTTACTATGCCCGTATCAACTATAATTTTGACAATCGTTACTTATTGGGCGCTTCTTTCCGTGAGGATGGTTCTTCTCGTTTTGGCTTGAATAACCAATATGGTTTCTTTCCTTCATTCTCGGCCGCTTGGCGTGTATCCAATGAGAATTTCTTCGAGAACGCAAAAAAGGTGATTGATGATATGAAAGTCCGTTTGAGCTACGGTACGGTGGGTAACGCGGAAATCGGTGATTATGCGTCTATGGCACGTTATGAGAATAAACGCCTTCCTTTTGGCAAGGATATGACGACGATCGTTACGTTGAAAAGTATGGCAAATCCGGATTTACGCTGGGAGAAATCCAGACAACTTGATGCGGGTATCGATTTGAGTTTCTTTAATGGGCGTATCGAGTTTATGGCGGATTATTATCATAAGATTACGACTGATTTATTGTATGAGCTACAATTGCCTTCTAACTCGGGATATGAGAAAACTATGACAAATCTGGGTAAGATCCGTAATCAAGGTCTTGAGATGAGCTTGAATACACGCAATATCCAAAGCCGTGATTTCTTATGGACTACCTCTTGGAATTATACGATGAACCGATCGATGGTACTGGATATAAATGATAATATCATTGGTAAATGGGGAGGACGTATTGAAGAGGGACATCCTTTAAATGCCCTTTACGGCTATGTTCGCCTAGGTACATGGGGAACCGATGAGGCGGAAGAAGCCGCTAAATATAATAAGAAACCCGGCGATATCAAGTATTGGGACAAAAATGGTAATGGAATGAAGGATGGTGAAGACCAAGACTATATCGGAAATGGCGCTCCTAAATTCGAGATGAATATGACAAATACATTCTCGTGGAAAGGCTTCACGTTTATGTTTGATTTACAATGGGTGTATGGTAATAAGTTGATTAACTTCACTCGCCAGTTGATGGGTAACCGTGTGACATTCTCCAATGCTTATGCGGACATTCCGGTGAACGCTTGGACGCCGGAAAACCAAAACACGATGGTGCCTAGCTTGCGCCTTCCGGGAGATGGATATGAGAATGACGTAGATTCTTGGAGTTGTGAGCCGGGTTCGTTCTTGCGTTTACGTAATATCGGCTTGAAATATGACTTTAGTTCCCGTATGCTTTCTGCCGCTCACATCAAGAGTTTATCCTTGGGATTCAATGTGGAGAATGCGTTCTTGATTACGAACTATTCTGGTAGTGATCCGGAGGTAACGAGTTATGATGCCGTATTTGAGCAGGGAGTGGATTTTTATACCTATCCCAAACCTCGTACGTACTCATTTACTTTAGGTGTTAATTTCTAATTATTTAATCTTTACTTCGTAAAAAACTAAGATATGAAAAATAAAGCGCATGTATGGATGTGTGGCTTGCTTTCCGCGACAATGGCTTTTACATCCTGTACGAATTTTTTAGAGGAAGACCCGAAAACCTTCTTGAGTCCTTCTGAATATTATACGACAGAGAACCAGATAAAGGCGGCTGTGGATGGCACTTATGACGGGCTTGATGATCTGTTGAGTTCCGACCTCGAGATTGCTACAGTTCATCTTTTTAACTTGGAATATCTTGTAGGTACTAGTTATCGTCCTCGTGCGGCCGGTAATGAGCAGAACCAGTTCTTATTGCTTTCCGGTTTGGAAGAGAGTAACGGCATTATTCGTAACTTCTGGAAGGCTACTTTCTTTCCTTTGGAAAACTGTAATAGCGTGATTCAAAATGTTTCCGCTACGGATATTATTAGCGAGAGCCAGAAAGCGAAGTATCTGGGGGAGGCTTATTTCTTGCGGGCATATTACTATTTCCAAGGGGTACAATTATTCGGGGATATCCCGTTGAAGACGGAACCTACGGTAGACTTGAATACGGTGAAGATCCCAAGGTCTCCTAAGGAGGATATTTATAACCAGATCGTGGAAGACTTGAAAAAGGCGGAGCAGTCCGGGCTGGATTGGAGTGATAAAACAGGCCATGTCTCTATGGGAGCAATCAAGACCCTTTTAGCTAAGGTTTATTTGACAATGGCAGGTTATCCGCTTCAAAAAGGAAATGAGTATTATCAATTGGCTTACGAGAAAGCCAAGGAGGTTATTGATAGTGGAGCCTTTAGCTTGTTCGCTGATTATAAGGATTTGCGTGCGTCAGAGAACGAAAATAGTGGTGAGCATATTTTTATGATCCAGCGTGAGGCGCAAGATGCCGGGGCTCCTTTCCATTTTGGCCTTTTGCCTTATCCGGAACAACCGATTTCCATTACTCCGGCTTATGGGGGTGGTTTGGCTCCTCGTAAAGAGTTTTATGAAAGTTATGATGACCAAGATATTCGTAAACGGAATGAGGAGTTTTTCTATACTTCTAAACCCAAATATGGTGATCCGGAGACAACGATTACTTTGGATGTTCCTTATTTATGCAAATATTGGGATGAGAATGCCGAATCTACAGGAAAGAGCGGGGCGAATATTCCGGTTTACCGTTATGCGGACGTTCTATTAATGTGTGCGGAGGCAAAAGCTACCTTGGATGGTGGATCTACTTCCGACGCTATAGCTGTGGATGCTTATTTCCAAGTTCGTCACCGTGCGTTGCCCAATGAGGCGAGACCGACTTCAATCACGGTTGATCAAGTATTGAAAGAGCGTGCGTGGGAACTCTGTTATGAGTTTACAGGATGGTATGATATGTTGCGTACTCACCGTGCGTTTGATCCGGTATCGAAGCAAATGGTTGATTTATTCGGCTATCAGGCGGTTAATCATACGTATCCGTTTAAAGAATCGGATTTGGTTTTCCCGGTACCTTTGCGTGAGAAAGAACTGAACCCTCTGCTCGGTGAGGATGTCGTTCGCTAAAAGTAAGCGGGCGATTCTCTAGACTAGAGGTGTGTGGGAGGATATTACTATCCGTAGTAATCCGGATTATTATCCATGATAAATACGATTACTATTGATAGTAATATTTTTTAACACGGTATATATTATTCATCACAGAAAATTAGAGAAGAGAGAAATAGAGATGAAAAGATATGTTTTGTTTGTCTGTTTGCTTTTATCAGGTCTTGCAGGAGTATATGCTCAGTCGATAGCTCCGTTTCAGAAAGGAGATCGGATCGCCTTCGTGGGAAACAGCATTACTTGCGGTGGTCATTATCATTCATATATCTGGCTATACTATATGACCCGTTTTCCGGATCAACGCATCGATATCTTTAACGAGGGAGTAGGTGGGGATGTAGCCGAGATGATTTACCAGCGGTTGGATAAGGTTTTCGAACATGAGCCTACGGTGGTGACGCTATCTTTTGGCATGAACGATGTCGGCTATATGGATTTTCGGAAGCCGGGGGCCGATACGATCGCCCGGAACCGGGTAGAGAAAGCTTGTCGGGATTATGCTCTTATCGAGGAGGTCTATAAGAAGTATCCGGAGGTGAGGAAAATCTTGATCGGAAGCTCTCCTTATGACGAGACTTCTCGTTTCAATAAGGTCGCTTTCCCGGGGAAGAATACGCCGATCTTGGAGATCGTGGATTTCCTGAATGCCCGTGCCCGGGAGAATCAATGGGGATTCGTGGATTTCAATAGTCCGATGGTAGCGATCAACCAATGGGAGCAAGCGGCGGATTCCATGTATACCTTATGCGGGAAGGATCGTATACATCCCTCTACGGACGGGCATCTGGTTATGGCTTATCTCTTCTTGAAGGCGCAAGGTCTGGCCGGTAAGCCGGTAGCCGATATCCGGATAGACGGAGCGGGGAAAAAGGTGACTCGCTCGGATAATTCTCCCGGGCGTGTCTCGGATTTGTCTGTTTCCTCGGATAACCTTACTTTTACGTACGAGGCGAAATCGCTTCCGTATCCTATCGATACCTCTTATTATGATAATGAGAAACATACGCAGGCAGATGCCTTGAGTGTTATCCCTTTTATGGATGAGATGAATTATGAGGGATTGTCCGTGAGCGGTTTGTTGGATGGATATTACGGGTTGACGATCGGTGGGGAGTTTATCGGTCGTTTTACGGCGAGGGAGTTGGAGCGAGGCATCAATATGGCTCTTCTTCAGAATACCCCGCAGTATAAACAGGCGATGAAGATCCGCCAGATGAACGAGGAACGCTGGTTGAAAGAGCGTAAGATGCGTGAATTTTATTGGGTGGAATATAACTTGATGCGGAAGACGGGCATGCTTTGGGCCTGCAACGAGGCTGCCGTGGACACCTTGCGCAAATACCGTCCCCACGACATCTTCTTGCAATGGAACGGCGCCCTTTGGCTACAATACATGCACAAGGGGATTCGTGAGGATTGCGTGAATGAGCAACAGGATCTGGTTAACCAGATCTATGAGCAAAATAAACCAATCCCCTTGCGAATAGAGATCAAGAAATTTACAGACTTGTAGAGACGGGGCGTGCCCCGTCTTCCACCGACTGGAAGTATTCTAAATGTGAATTAATAGTACATATTATATGAAAAAGAAACTAGCGATATTCGTATTAAGCCAATTCTTGTTGGCCGGTTGGGCGGATGCCCAACAAGCCTATTTCATCGATGGCTATCATGGCGGTATCTACGGGCATTACCCGGTGGGACAAACCGCCTTTATCGCCCAGAAATTAAGGCAGAATCCCAACTGGAATATCAATATCGAGATCGAGCCTGAATCATGGGAAGTCGTACGGCAACGAGACCCTGAAGGTTACGAGGCTTTCAAGCGCTTATTTAAGGATCAATCCGTGGAGAGTGGGCGGATCGAGTACGTAAACCCGACCTATGCCCAAAGTTATTTCTTCGGAACATCCGGCGAGAGCGCTATCCGCCAATTCGAATATGGAATGCGGCTAATCCGGAAACATTTCCCTGAGGCGGTATTCACCACCTATTCGGCGGAGGAGCCTTGCTTTACCAGTTGCCTGCCCTATATATTGAAGTCATTCGGCTTCTCGTATGCCTCTACTAAGAACCCGAATACGATGTGGGGTGGCTACGTAAGCGCCTACGGAGGTGAGTTGGTGAATTGGGTAGGGCCGGATGGTACGAGACTTACCACCGTCCCCCGTTACGCCTGCGAGGATTTACAACCCGGCTCTTGCTGGCAATCCATCTCGTGGTTCAATACGGAGGACTACATCCATAAATGCTTGGATGCCGGTATCCAGCACCCGGTCGGCATGTGTATCCAAGATGCCTCATGGAGCCATGGTTGGGATAAAGGCCCTTGGCTGGGACAGGATACGACGGG
>OBVV01000599.1_pt1 | contig 13239 bp, 12 predicted proteins | sample 1476221 | NCBI WGS metagenome assembly OBVV01 (sample SAMEA2580029, study PRJEB22360) | human gut metagenome | biome: human gut; feature: human-associated habitat; material: faeces | place: Denmark | collected 2008/2010 | reverse complement strand
TATATGTCTATTTTATTGCAAAAAAAGAATGTTGGCGACTACTCTTATATGAGTAGCCCCAACATTTATTATAGAGCCTTATAATGTAAGTATCATATAATGAGTGTGCTTAGGGAGGGACTATGAATACAGTTACTGATGTTGATCGATTATATAATGCTATTGAAATTAATGAAAAAACATTTCAATTTTTTCAAATTGATCTACAGTCTTATGGAATACAAGAAGTCGATAAAGGAAGCACACAATCCTTTTATGTTCTTCTTGAAATTATGAATGGAAAATTTAATTGTGATTTAGATTTTGTCGTAAACTGTTATGATGAGTTAGGAAAGATAATTTATAGTGAGACGAACCTCCTTCTTATAGACAGATATATTGGCTATGATACTCTTAAGTTTTTTTGTAATGATACTAATTTGATTGATAGGACGAATAAAATTCGTGTATTTGTAAAAAAAGATAATATAAAAGAGCCATATACCGATATGCATATGTATGTTATAGCATAGGGTATATGGCAATTTTTATGTGTATATACTTATTGATGTTGTGAAATCTCTTCTTCGTAGATAGCTTGTTCTTTCACAGGACGATAGTAGATGGCATAGAGCACCAATACGATAACTGGGATGATGGCAGATACGATGTAGATACCACTGTAGGATAGTAATCCATGCAAGATACCTAATGTATAAGGTCCTACTCCTAAACCAAGATCTAAACCAATGAAATAGGTGGAAAGAGCTACCCCAATTTTGGCAGGTTCTACGGCTTTCAAACAAACCGCTTGACCATTCGACATGAAAGTACCATAGCCTAAGCCGACAAAGGCACCAGCGATGAGTAGTAACGCTGCATTTGAACTATAAGCGATGAGTAAAAGTCCAATCGTTAAACATACATAGCTAGGGTACATAACAGCATTTTCTCCGCGTTCATCAAAGATACGACCTGCAATAGGGCGAGTCACAGTAATCACAAGGGCATAGACAACAAAGAAGAAGGCTCCTGCTGTAATAAGACCGATTTCATGGGTGAAGATAGAAAGAAATCCTAGTACACTAGAGTAAGCAAGGCCCATTAGGAAACCGAGAAAGGAGATAAAAGCTACGCGTGGTTCAATAAAGTTTTTAAGAGACCAAGATTTCATGGAGGCTGCTTCTGTAGAGGATAAGCTTAAATTTTGTACAGGGAATCGCAAACAAGCGATGGCGACACCTATAGATAATAGGACGGCAAGATAAATAATCCAAGTGAAACCTACGGCAGGCAATAAAATCATGCCGATGAAAGGTCCAATAGCGGCGGCCAAGCTAGTGCTAAGACCATAATAATTGATGCCTTCACCATCTTTTGATTTAGGTATATAAGCAGTGACCACTGCATTGGCAGCGGTGGATACGGTACCATAGGCAAAGCCGTTTAGGAAACGGACTACATCTAAGATTAGGATGTCTTTGGCAATGAGATAGGCAAGAGTAGTTAAAAAATAAAAGATAGCGCCATAACGAAGTACTTCTTTACGTCCGATGAGCTCTAAGCGCTGCCCCATGATAAGGCGAGCAAATAAAGTGCCAATAATATAAATACCAGTAGCAAAGCCTGCTTCGGCAACTGTAGAATGAAGTTCTTTTGTAGCATAGCTTGCTGTGATAACTACAAAGCAGTAGTACACTAAAAAGACGATAAAGTTAATAATAGTAATACTGATAAACCCAGAATTAAATAATGTTTCTTCTTGATTTTGTAACGATTGGGCATTCATAGATAACTCCTCCTTTTGTAATACGTTCTATAGAATATACCTAATTGTGAACCTTGTAAAGGTTATATAAATATTTTCTATAGAACTTAACTAAGTTAAGGATGTACAAATAAGTGAATATGAGAAAGGAGTCGGCAAGAATAGGGATATAAACGTATTATATAAATCAATTTTGTGTATGTTAAGAGATAGGGAACGGGAATAGAAGCTATAAAATTTTTTTAGAGTGTGACTATTCATGAAGTTAGAAACAATTTTGAGAGGAGTGGTAATACGAGGGGATGCAATGTATCTTTAGTTCTATCATCAGGATAGATTTCCTACCACGATGGTATCTTACGATTAAATTGTGTAGGTGTAACATAATATATTGCTACTTTCAGAGAAACTGACTATAATAAAAAGATAAGCATTGAGAATACATGTACAATGCTATCGTTTATAAGACATAGATGTGAATCATAAGAAAGGAGTCTCCCTTATGACAGTACAATTAGACACATTGGATCATCGTTTATTACGTTTATTAGATGAGGACGCCTCCATGTCGGCTGCGGATCTAGCCATTATGCTTAACAGTGAAGAAGCGCATGTGGCAAGTCGCATTCAAGCCTTCGAGGAGTCTGGCATTATTAAACGGTACCAAGCAGTCATTGATTGGGAACAAGTAGACCAAAACAAGTCAACTGCTCTTATCCAATTAGGTGTGACTCCTGCTCCAGATCAAGGTTTTGATAAAGTGGCAGAACGAATTATGGAATTTCCAGAAGTACAAGGAGTATACCTTATGTCTGGTAGCTATGATTTAACAGTTATCGTAGAAGGGGAAAGCATGCGCGATATTGCTTTGTTTGTATCTCGCCGTTTATCTACATTGGATTCCGTACTTTCTACTACAACAAACTTTATTTTAACGCGTTATAAAGATAACAATATTGTATTTCACACGGGTGGAGTTCGTGAAGATCGGAGAAATGTATTCGATGATTAATTATGACAACTATTTAAATACTGAAATCAAAGCTGTGAAACCATCGGGGATTCGTCGTTTTTTTGAAATTGCTAATGAATTAGATAATGTGATCTCTCTCAGTATTGGTGAGCCAGACTTTGCTACGCCCTATCATATACGTGAAGAAGGGATTAATACGTTAGAAAAGGGGAAAACCTGGTATTCTCCTAATCGTGGTTTTATGGAACTACGGGAAGAAATTTCTAAATGGTTAGAACGGAAGTATCATGTGTCCTATGATCCGGCGACAGAAGTGATTGTTACCGTAGGTGGATCGGAGGCCATTGATTTAACCTGTCGTACTTTATTAAATCCAGGTGATGAAGTGTTGATTCCGGTGCCGAGTTTTGTGTGCTATACACCATTAGCAGAGCTGTGTAATGCCAAACCAGTACAGATAGTAACGAAGGAAGAGGATGAGTTTCGTTTGACTCCAGAGGCGATTGAAGCAGCAGTGACGGAGAAAACAAAGCTTTTAGTTTTACCATTTCCCAATAATCCAACAGGGGCAGTATTACGCCGTGAACACTTGGAAGCTATTGCAGAAGTTGTTATCAAGCATGATTTATTCATTTTGTCCGATGAATTATACAGTGAGCTTACCTATGGGGATGAGCCACATGTATCGATTGCAGCTATTCCGGGCATGCAAGAACGCACTATCTTGATTAATGGATTTTCTAAAGCTTATGCAATGACAGGCTGGCGTCTTGGATTTGCCACTGGCCCAGCACCGATTATTGCGCAGATGACGAAGATGCATCAATACGGTATTATGAGTGCTCCCTCTATGTCCCAATATGCAGCGATTGAAGCGTTAAAGAATGGGGACAAAGATATTCAATACATGCGTGAAGAATACGATATGCGTCGTCGGCTATTAGTAAGTGCTTTTAATCGTATGGGACTGCATACATTCGAGCCAGAAGGGGCATTTTATGTGTTCCCATCTATCAAAAGTACTGGGATGACATCGGAAGAGTTTTGTGAAAAACTACTCTATGATCAACGTATTGCCGTAGTTCCGGGGAATGCCTTTGGTGACTGCGGAGAAGGCTTTGTACGCGTAGCTTATTCTAACTCCTTGCAGAATATTAAAGAAGCGGTAAAACGCATCGAAATATTCTTGGAAAAAATTAAAAATAAAGAAATTGAGTAATAGAAAAGACAGATATGGTTTGCGAGTGCAAACTGTGTCTGTCTTTTCAGGTTCTATAATATATTTTTTTTGGGGGGGACAACAAAACCATCCTCCGCCCTCCGAGGTATTTTGTGCAAAATATATATGGACAACGTTCGTAACGATGCATTGAGGGGATAAAAAGAGGACTATCGCTGATAGTCCTCAAATAGATTTATTGATTCTTATGTTTGAAAGCTAAGATTGCTTGGATTAATGTGTCTAATGACATCTCACCACGTTCTGCCACCATGGACAAGGTAGCTTTATGTTTCATCAATTTAGCCAGTGGAGAGTTTAGCATTTTATAGTTAGGGTGAATATGAATCATATGATCTTTTAGACCAGGAATAGTATCGAATAGAGGGAATAGTTTAGTGTCACCAGTTAGTCCTAGGTCGTTTTCATAGATATGCCCCGGGGTTGCATCGGATTCAGCAGTATTCGTCGGAGTTGTATCTTCTTTGCGAATGTTTTTGTAATCTATATGATCTACCGCATGATACGCAGAATTAGAACCTTCCCAAATCAATTCTTTACGGGAACCACTTAAGCTGCGAATGTGTGTGCAATCTTGCACCATTTCCAAGATGCCCTTAAATTGGCCTTCTTCATTGCGTACAGCGATATATTCGATATGGATGAATAGGTCAGGTTTGTTAATCCACATTTCCGTGTAATCTTGTCTGCCAGCTTTGAAAGAATCGATAATTTCTTGTACTAATGGCAAGCTTTTCTTTGGATGACAGTTTTGCACTACACGGCCGATAATATTAGAGCTGCGAGGGAAGATGCGGTGCTTCGTATCATTATAGAAACGAACTAAATCATTTTCATCCACAAAGGTAATGTCTACTGGCAAGAATTTAAAAATTAATTTAATTTGCTCAATCGTTAAAGCGCCCACAGCTAGGTCATGCGTTTGTTCAGGGGTTCCATTAATACCATATTTGCCTACTAACTGAGCTAACTCTTGTAACAAAGCTGTAGGGTTACCAGTAACACCTAATTGAGTGTTTCCAGGGGATCCTACATTAGCATTACTGTTGGATTGTGTTGAGACATGTCCAGTGGTTGCAGAGGTTTCTTCGACCTTCTTAGGTTCCGCATCAGGACGGCCTTTATAGAATGGCGGTGGTGTAATGAAAGCAAAGCCAATTTCATGATCGCCTTGGCTCATAGTGATGAAGTCACTGTCTTGTAATAACTTCCATGCTGTTGGAATCAGTACTTCTTTTTCTTTGTTGTTAAGGTCACGGATAATATCGATGACATCAGCTTGTTTTGCTAAAAATTCAGCTTCTTGACCAGATTCTAGCAATTGTTTGCTTTCAGAGATAGCATCACGAACGGCGTCGTCGAAAGTCCACATGATTTTCGTAGGGCGGTCAAAACCGTATCGTTCTAAAACAGGATATAATTGATTTTGTTTGCGAGCTAAATGGATGCGCCAAGTAGTGAGAGCATCGTATACGCCAAGCCAAGGATTGAGGATGAAGTGAGGCGCTTGTAACAAAGTTTCCATTTCAATTAACTGTTGTTCCATAGCGTTGATTTCATTGAGATACACCGTCAATGGATGATGCTCAGGATATTCATTATTTGCACGGATTAAAATACCATCGAATAATTCTAATAAGTCATCCATACGATGGGTGATTTCTTCGTCAGTGTAAGAACCTTTTAATTGTTGTTCACCGTAGGCAAATTCATCAGGCGTGCAGGTGCCGATTTTTTCTTTCAATAAGGTACGAGCCGTTTCTAAATCTAAGGTGCCACCGAGAAAGCGGTCTTTAATATCAATCATAACTTCCATTCTGTCGTTGCCTGTAAGACCAAGGGCTTGTTTCATAGTGTCCATGTGCGTATCCTTTCTGTGTTTACCATTAGTATAATCATTGATATGGTATCATCATTTGCAGATACTTTTTTGACTGAAAGCCGCTGAAAGAATGCAGACATTCCTGCAAATGTAGATACCATGGGCCTAGCATGATAAAGTATATGGAGCGTTCTCTCATAGGAGTCGCTCCCTTTGATGTTTTTAGTATACAGTAAATAAAAATAATTTTCAGTTGCTAGGGATACAGAATTATAAAAGTTTTGTAGGAAAGGGGAGGATTTCATAGAGAGTTTCGAATGTAATTATTAGAGATAAATATTTTACATATAAGAATTTAAATAAAAGTAACCATTGGTTTGACTATTATTCTTATAAGATATAAAATTTAAGAATAAAAGGGTGGTAATTATATGGATAAAAAAGGGGCATTTTCACATGAGGCGGCTGCCTATTTACATGGGCTAACGACAAAAGTACCTGATAATTTTTTTAATGATGTTATAAATTTATTAAAATTGTCTAAATATGCAGTAGAACTAGATATGGAAGATGAATTGAGACAATATACGGAGGTCATACTATGAAAACAGCCTGTGCGACGAATGCACAGGCTGTTTTGTATTTATTTGGTATAATTGGAGGCTGTATAGATTCCAAGGGCTACCCAAATGAAAGAAAAGGAAATCATTTTATTTGTATCGAAGCTTTCACCGAAATAGAAGATGGCGATAAGCAAAGCGATGGTGGGAGATAGGTATTGCAGAAATCCTAACAGGTTTAATGGTAATAATCGTGCTCCATAAGTGAATAAAACGAGTGGCGCTGAGGTAGTTAGACCAGAGATCACGAATAATGTGGCTGTATAGGAATCGTTTTGAAACGCTGACCAAGAGCTAGCGTCGATATAGGTTGTGTACGCTAGTGCTAGGGGCGCTACGAGCCAAGCTTCAAAAGCAATACTTGTAAAAGGATGAATCAACAGTTTTTTCTTTACCAGACCATAGAGTCCAAAGGTTAAGGCAATGGCTAGAGCTAGATCAGGGGTACTTCCCATTTGTAGAGAAATGAAGATGATGCCGATGGTAGCTAAGCCTACACTACACCACTGTGGGAAGGTTAGCTTTTCTTTGAAAACAAGTACCCCTAAGACTACATTGAGGAGCGGATTAATATAATATCCAAAGCTAGTATCCATCACACGATTGTTAGAGATGGCCCAAATGTATAATCCCCAATTACTAGATACGAAAATAGAAGCTAGAATCAATAAACCCAATTGGGATATATTTTGTTTTAAATGTATGCAGTCTTTCTTAAATTGTTGGTAATTTAGTCCAATAGCCACAAAGGACATAAAGAGAGCAGACCATATAATGCGGTGAGCCAGCACGCTATAGGCTGATATATGGTGGAGAAGTCCCCAGTAGATGGGTAAAAGCCCCCAAATAAAATAGCAACTTAAAGCGGTGATGAGACCTTTTTTATTAGTTTGTTGCATAGATACCTCCTTCACTGTATTCAGTTATCATAGTACCACAGATTGCATACATATTCTATGGGAAATCATTATATGGGCTATAAATAATAAGTCAAAAAATATCAATACATCTAATGGGCATTAAAAATACAATATAGAATATAGGAAAACCTACCTATGAAATTTCGTTATATTTGAAAAGTATATTGAAAAATGAAGATATCATGAAGTATAATTATAATCAGTATTTTACTATGAGGTAAAAGCAATATAAATTTTTCAATTCGTATGGGCGTACGAAAACTTTGGAGGGTATATTCATGAAAACAACAGGAAAGCGTATTTCTGCTGCTTTGTTAGCATGTGTAGCTTTGACTACATTTAGTGGTATACAAGCAGCATTTGATGAGCATTTGGACAACTACCAATTAGATACAAAGGTAGTGAAAGGTGATCGTTCTAGAGATCAATTTGGTAACACTGTAACAGAACAATCTTATTATCGTACAGGTGGTGACGTAAAAGTTATCACTCGTGATGAAATTGAAAGACGTCATTATGCTGATTTAACAGAAGCGATCAAACGTATTCCAGGGGTTACATTCCAAAATCCAGGATATCGTGGTGGTGAATACGGATACCAATTCTTTAACAATGGTATCTCTATCAATGGTGACACTCGTGTTATCGTATTGGTTGATGGTCGTCGTGTAGATAATGCTACAAGTACACGTATTGCAGGCAGAAGTGCGACCGGCAGTAAATCTACAGGCGTTAATTTAGACCAAGTAACAAATATTAATGCAGTCGATAAAATTGAAGTTATCAAAGGACCGGGAGCTTCCGCTTATGGTTCTGATGCAACTGGTGGCGTTATTAATATCATCACTCGTAAAGGTGGAGAACATAATCAAGGAACAGTTGATGTTTCTACTGGTTCTTGGGGTAAACATAGCTATGATTTTACCTACTCTGGTAGTGCAGGAAATGATAATTCCCTACATTATTTTGTAGGTGTAAATCGTGTTAAATCCGATGATACAAAATATCGTGATGGACATACTGGTGAAACTGGTACATTAGGTGGTTCTCGTTTTGATGAAAGAGGCGCTAATGTACGTATTGATAAAGATTTTAGTGATACACAACGATTGACAATCTCCATCAATCATAAACAAGGTAAAGATGGGTATCCAATTTCCACACCAAACTTACAATATTGGAATACAAAAGATTGGAATCGTATCATATTTGCTGCTGATGTAGGAACATTAGATGAAAAAGGCATGTTAAAACCAAAATCTACTACTTCAGGTAATGTAGCAAATCCTGGATACCATAATTTATTTGCCTTAGACGGACTTGTATATAATTCTTATAGTAAGTTTAAACATAATGATGTAGATGTAAAATACACATTTGATCGCCAATCCGATATGGAAAGTTTTGTACGTTTCTACAATCAGAACCATACATATTCTAAAACAGATACCTACCACTGGCATGTACCAGGTGTTGACATCAAGAAAAAATTTAGTGAAGATTTCCCTCAAGGTGTAATAGATCCAGCGGCCTTAGACGAATGGATTATTAAAAACTTAGCTCCATTCCCAGGTGGTACAAAAGCAGCCATTGAAGAGTGGTTGGCAAAAACAGGTGGTAAAGCTGGAGCACCGACAGATTATAATACTGAAAAAAATCGTGGAGTCCAATTACAGGTAGCTCGTTCTATCGGTAAACACGATATGATTGCTAATGTTACGTATGATAAAGCAACACAAATTAGTTATGAAGTGGACGATGGAGTAGGTACAACATCTGAGTTAAAACGTAACTCCTTATATGGTTATGTACAAGATAAAATTCATGCAAATGATAACTTTGATATAACACCATCTGTACGATTTGCTAGATATAGTGACTATACAACAGAGGCGGGAACATCATTAGGTGGAGACACACATGTTGTTACACCGTCTCTAAATCTACAATATCGACTTGATGAAACTAGCACAGTATTTGCAGGCTGGTCTAAGGTACTTCGCCCATTGCGTAAAGGCGATTATATGTCTACCTATGGGGAATTTAAAACTCCTTTACAAGATGAAAAAGGAAATGTATATACAGTAGGTTTACAAAAAGAATTTAACAAAAAAACAATTGTTGGTGTCAATTATAGCTTAACAGATATGAGTAATTCTATTGCATCATTCCCAATTCGTGTAGCGGATAAATTTAAAAGTACTGCTGTTAATGCAAAGCAAAAGAAAACAGCATTTAATATTACTGTGGACCATAAAGTAAATCAACATTGGTCTGTAGGCGTTGCGTACAGTCATTTAAAAGACAAATGGGCTGTGAAACCGGGTTATGTGGTAGATCCAAGTTGGGGTTATAACGATTCTGGGGATATTAATACAGGTATTAATAAATTGCGTCCGGCGAACCATTACACATTGAATGTCAATTATGATGCGGGCAAATTGTCCTCTGGTTTCTTAATGAACTACTACACAGGATCTAATTTAGCTGCCTTTACATCCAAGCGATTCTTAGTATTAGACTGGAACTTAAACTACGATGTAAATAAAGATTTAACTACTTATGTGGCAGTAACAAACTTGACAAACGAAGCGTATGAAACAACAAGTAACTCCAGATATGGTTCTGGTAGCTCTGCAATGCCAGGTCGTCAAGCTATGATTGGTGCTAAATACAAATTCTAATAATGATTCAAGAAAGAGCTACCTTGGTAGCTCTTTCGTTTAGGTGAATAAATGAAAAAGTTATATATAACTGGATGTATGTTAGCGATCATATTAGGATTATACAGCGCACATCTACATGGTATGGAAGAGTTCGTTCCCATGCCTGAGTATGTGGAAAGTACCGCCATTGTTCATGAAGTAGGGCCACGTACAGTGAATCAGTTAACGAGTAAAGGAACTGATCAGGTTGTCACCTATGAAGGTGAACCTCGACGCATTATGGGCGTATGGCAAAGTTCTGTAGAAACGTTGCTAGCTCTAGGTGTAGGGGATCGTATCATTGCAGCCATCGGTGTACCAGACAGCAAATACATTGCTGAAGAATATCGAGATGCATATGAAAAGATTCCTTATAAAAGTATGGAAATCCCCGATGTAGAAACTACCTTATTATGGGAGCCTGACCTATTAGTGGGATGGTATTCCACCTTTCAGAAAAACAACTGGAAAAGTACGGATTTTTGGTCAGAGCGAGGGATTCATTCCTACATTTCTAGATCATCCTATAAAAACTCTAAGCGTACTGTAGAAGGAGAATACCAGTATATCCTTGATTTAGGGGCTGCTGTGAACCGACAAGAACGAGCCAATGAATTGGTGAATCGCACAAAGCGTGCAGTGGTAGAGGCAAAAGCCTATGGAGAAACACAGCATACAAAGGATACAGCTTTAATATTAGAACAATCGGGACGTCAATATCGTGTATACGACAAAGAAACATTAGCGGGGAACATGTTAGAAGAAATTGGGGGACAGCTGATTTCTGAAGCAGGTCAAACGATTAATGCAGAGGAGTTAATCCATTTAAATCCATCCGTTATCTTCTTGGTATTTGTAGAGGACGATTATGAACGGCAAAATGAATTAATAGGGAACTTATATAACAATCCTACATTGCAACATGTAGATGCTATACGTAATCATCGTGTTCATGGGGTGCCCCTATTTATGGTCTATAGTGCAGGGACACGGCTTCATGATGGTTTAGAGATTATGATTCGTGGACTGTATCCTAATTTTACAGGAGGTATTCATGAGTAATCGAACACATACATTAACGGTAATAGGCGTAGGTATCATACTCATCGCCTTACTAGTGGCAGGGATGGCATGGTCCTTGTTTTTGGGGACAGTCCATATTCCAGCCCAAACATTATGGCAAGTAGTGGCCTCTAAGTTTGTGGATTCCATTGTCATTGACGATCCACGACAAGGCGCTTTGAATGATATTGTATGGATGTTGCGTATGCCACGGGTTATCTTGGCGGCGTTAGTCGGTGCAGGACTTGCTGTCAGTGGTGTTATTATGCAAGCCATTGTTAAAAATCCACTGGCAGATCCATATATTTTAGGCATTTCCTCAGGTGCATCCACAGGGGCTACAGTAGCCATTTTAATGGGTGTAGGCATTGCCTTTGGTGAAGAATATGTGGGCATTATGGCCTTCATCGGGGCTATGCTCATTTCTTTTGGAGTGCTCACAATTGCCAATTTAGGTGGCCGTGCGAATGCCATCAAATTATTATTGGCTGGTATGGCATTGAGTGCCGTTTGTAGTGCTTTCACAAGCATCATTGTGTACTTTGCCAAAGATAAGGAAGGCATTCAAAACGTAGCATTCTGGATGATGGGTAGCCTTGCCGGTGCGAATTGGGATTTAATCATGATTATGCTAGTTGTGATCGTTTTACCTATCGTATTCTTTTGGTTGCAAACTCGTATTTTAAACTTGATGCTACTAGGTGATGAAGTGGCGATCACTCTAGGCGTAGATCTTCATAGATACCGCCAACTATACCTTGTAGTGAGCTCTATCATGATCGGTTTTGCCGTATATGCAGCAGGGATTATTGGTTTTGTGGGCTTATTAATTCCACACATTGTGCGACAAGCGTTGGGAACGAACCATAAAGGATTAATTCCTATTTCTGCTTTAGGTGGCGCTTTATTATTAGTAATAGCAGACACCTTGAGTAGAACCTTGATTCCACATACAGAATTGCCAATTGGTATTTTAATTTCCGTCATAGGTGCGCCATCCTTTGTATACTTAATGGTTAAGCAAACTTATGCCTTTGGAGGTAACTAATGGATATACAAGTAGAACAGGTAACCTTTGGGATTGGAAATGTAGAAATCTTACACGGCGTAGATATTGCGGTACAAGATCGTGAAATCGTTGGCTTAATTGGCCCTAATGGTAGTGGTAAAAGTACATTGTTAAAATGTATCTATCGCACATTGAACCCTGATAGTGGAAACATTATGTTAAATGGACGGTCCCTAGATGAGCTTTCATTCCGTGAAAGTGCCCTACAAATGGCAGTGGTGGCTCAACATAATCAATACCAATTTGACTTCACTGTCATGGATATTGTTCTCATGGGTCGTATGCCTCATAAAAAATTGCTTGAAGGAGATACGCCAGAGGACTATACTATAGCTAGAAGGGCCCTAGCACAGGTGGGGATGGACCATATGGAAACACGCAGTTTCTTGAGCCTTTCAGGAGGAGAACAGCAGCGGGTTATCTTAGCGCGGGCCTTAACGCAAGAAAGTCCTTGCTTAGTATTAGACGAACCAACCAACCATTTGGATATTAAGTACCAATTGGAAATGTTGGAAATCGTTCGTGATGCGGGGGTAACCGTATTGATGGCTGTTCATGATTTAAACTTGGCATCCCAATTCTGTCATCGTCTAATCGCATTAGAAAAAGGTCGAGTAGTGGGCACAGGGACGCCGAAAGAATTATTGACACAGGAGTTCATTCAAAATTTATACGGTGTACATAGTCGCATCGTAGAAGGTCCGACAAAAGATTCAATTCATATTATATTTACAGAAACGGTAAAATAAATATTCTAGCCTTAATGCAAAACTATGGTAACATGTTGTGTTAGGCTAGGAACCCCATACACTATGTGAACAGTAATTATGTATAAGGAGGTATCACATGGAAGTATTTGAATTGTTTATTAAAGGTGGATATGTAATGTATCCATTGCTACTTTGTTCTTTCATTGCTGTTATTATTTTCGTAGAACGCTTGCGTTTCTACCGTTCTATGTTGGACGATGTGAATGTGTTGCGTGAAAAGATTATCCCACTAGTACAACAAAGCAACTGGAAGGGCTTACAAGCTTTAAAAGAAACAAGCAAAGGTATGGCTACGCATGTGATTGCAGAGG
>OBVV01000595.1_pt1 | contig 13293 bp, 10 predicted proteins | sample 1476221 | NCBI WGS metagenome assembly OBVV01 (sample SAMEA2580029, study PRJEB22360) | human gut metagenome | biome: human gut; feature: human-associated habitat; material: faeces | place: Denmark | collected 2008/2010 | reverse complement strand
GGACGACGAAATCGAATTCTAACGAATTACCGATTTCTGTCCCACTCTCATTTTTCTCACGACGGAAAGTTTTTAATAAATGATTCATTCATTCTAGCAAGTAGGAAATTAACTTTTTTTAGAATCACTCAAGTGATTTTATCTTCTACATATCATTCGTTTTTTCTGAGACTGAGATTTTAACTTCTCGGTCTTTTTTACCCTTTCTTATTGGAAAGTCCAGCAATTGAGACTCCACATTTCTTCATAAGTTTGATATAATTAGAAGATAGAGATTGATAAGGAAAAGTAGCATTAGAAACAGGTAAGTAAGATGAAAAAAATATTAGTAGTTGATGATGAAAAACCAATTTCAGATATTATCAAATTTAACATGGCAAAAGAGGGCTATGAAGTCTTGACAGCCTTTGATGGCCGGGAAGCATTGGAAGTCTTTGTGGCTGAAAATCCAGATGTTATTATTCTAGATTTGATGTTGCCAGAGATTGATGGTTTGGAAGTGGCGCGTACGATTCGAAAGACCAGCAATGTGCCGATCATTGTCCTATCCGCTAAGGATACGGAATTTGATAAGGTCATCGGGCTTGAAATTGGAGCAGATGACTATGTGACCAAACCCTTCTCTAATCGGGAATTGCAAGCGCGTGTGAAAGCCTTGTTGCGTCGTTCAGAGTTTGCTGCTGATCCTCAGCTTGAAAATGATGCCGATACGGAGATTGTAATTGGCGATCTTCACATTCTTCCAGATGCTTTCTTGGTTCAAAAAGGAAACAAAGAATTGGACTTGACCCATCGCGAATTTGAATTGCTCTATCACCTTGCCACCCATGTCGGTCAAGTGATGACCCGTGAGCACCTTCTTGAGACGGTGTGGGGCTATGATTACTTTGGTGATGTTCGGACGGTGGATGTGACGGTTCGTCGTTTGCGTGAAAAAATCGAGGACACACCGGGGCGTCCAGAATATATCTTGACTCGCCGTGGTGTCGGATATTATATGAGAAACAATGATTGATCAACTAAAACAATTTGTCATGTCGTCGAACTTTGTCTTTGTTCTGATTACGGTAGGGTTTATCATTGTGGTTGCCTTGCTTTTGCTAGAAAACCGTAGGGACAATATCAAGCTCAGACAATTGAACGCTAAAATTAAGGATCTGATTGCAGGGGATTATTCCGAAGTGGTCGACATGCAAGGAAGCCCAGAGCTGACCGATATGACCAACAGTATCAATGATCTATCTGAGGTCATTCGTCTGACGCATGAAAACCTAGAGCAGGAAACCAAGCGGCTGACTAGTATTCTAGCCTATATGACAGATGGAGTGCTTGCGACCAACAGACGGGGTCAGATCATCATGGTCAATGAAATGGCAGCTAAGCAATTGAATGTTAATCCAGATGAGGTGCTCAATACCAGTATTTTAGATTTACTTTCGCTTGGAGATGAGTATGATCTGCGAAGCTTGATTACAGAAGTACCAGAGTTAACCATCGATTCCCAGGATGAAAATGGGGAATACTTAAGTCTTCGTGTACGCTTTGCCTTGATTCGTCGCGAGTCAGGTTTTATCTCTGGTCTGGTAGCTGTCTTGCACGATACGACAGAGCAGGACAAGGAAGAACGGGAACGTCGCCTCTTTGTCTCCAATGTGAGTCATGAACTGCGAACACCTTTGACCAGTGTGAAATCCTATCTGGAAGCCTTAGATGATGGCGCTTTGTCAGAGCCGGTGGCACCAGATTTTGTCAAGGTTTCACTGAATGAAACCAACCGCATGATGCGCATGGTCACAGATCTTTTGAGCTTGTCACGAATCGATAATGAAACTAGTCAGTTGGACATCGAATTGACCAACTTTACGGCCTTTATTACCTTTATTTTAAACCGGTTTGATAAGATCAAGAGTCAATCGCAAGAAGATACCAAGAAGTATGAACTGATCCGTGAATATCCAATCACCCCGATTTGGGTTGAAATTGATACGGATAAAATGACCCAGGTAATCGACAATATCTTGAACAATGCCATCAAATACTCACCCGATGGTGGGAAAATCAAGGTAAGGATGAGAACAACAGATGCCCAGTTGATTATCTCTATCTCAGATGAGGGCTTGGGAATTCCCAAGAAAGACTTGCCACGCATTTTTGATCGCTTTTACCGAGTGGATAAGGCGCGTAGCCGGGCCCAAGGTGGGACTGGTCTGGGCTTAGCCATTGCTAAGGAGATCATTAAGCAGCACAAAGGCTTTATTTGGGCCAAGAGTGAATATGGTAAGGGATCTACCTTTACCATTGTCTTGCCGTACGACAAAGATGCGATTAAAGACGACTGGGATACAGAAGAGGAAGAATAAGGAGTCAATGACAGAAGAGGGATTTAAGTATAGTATTTTAGCTTCAGGTTCTAGTGGAAATTCTTTCTACCTTGAGACACCAAAGAAAAAACTGCTCATTGATGCAGGGCTATCAGGGAAAAAGATTACGGGACTATTGGCTGAAATTGATCGCAAACCAGAAGATTTAGATGCCATTCTGATTACGCACGAACACTCAGACCATATCCATGGTGTGGGTGTTTTAGCGCGGAAATATGGGATGGATCTATATGCTAATGAAGCAACTTGGAAGGCTATGGAAGGGACCAAGTATCTAGGAAAGGTCGATGATGCCCAAAAGCATATCTTTGAAATGGGGAAGACCAAAACATTTGGCGATATCGATATCGAAAGTTTTGGGGTCAGTCACGATGCTGCAGCCCCTCAATTTTATCGCTTGATGAAGGATGGGAAGAGCTTTGTCATGCTGACGGATACGGGCTATGTGAGTGATCGCTTAGCAGGAATCGTCGCGGATGCGGATGGCTATCTGATTGAGTCCAATCATGATGTGGAGATTCTTCGAGCAGGTTCGTATGCTTGGCGTTTGAAGCAACGGATCTTGTCTGACCTGGGCCACCTTTCAAATGAAGATGGGGCAGATGCCATGATCCGGACCTTGGGAAATCGTACCAAGAAGATTTATCTGGGGCATTTGTCAAAAGAGAACAATATCAAAGAATTAGCCCATATGACCATGGTCAATCAACTGGCTCGAGCAGATCTAGCTGTTGGTCATGATTTTGAGGTGCTGGATACATCACCAGACACCGCGACCCCTTTGACGAAGATATAAGATAGAGAACCACCTACGGGTGGTTTTTTGATTTCTGATTAAAATCCTTTCATTTAGTGATGAATTTGCTCTTTGCCCTAAATTTGTGTATGATAAGAAAGAGCGAATTCTGAATGAGAGTCACGTTTTGTACAATCAAAGAAGAGGAGAAATGAAAAATGAAAAAGATGATGTTATTACTGGCAAGTTTAGTTGCTTTAACAGCTTGTAGTCAGTCTAAGCAAGATACGAAAGAGTCAACCTCCACTCAAACGGCGAAGGAAACAAAAATATCAGAGTCTTCTAAAAAAGAAAAAGAATTGAAATTTGTGGTGGCCCCTCAAAATGAAGGAAAGACGTCTGATCTTATTGAGTTAGGGAAGAAATTGGTTAAAGAACATCCTGAAGTTGGTAGCGAGGGGAATATGGCGATCTATTTTACCGGGGCTGTTTCAGATGGCAGGGCGGCACTCATGCTGGTCAATAAGACAGATGTAGATATCAAGAAAGATTTGAACTTTTCAATTACCTGGTCTTATGATGGAAAGGCTATTTTTGAGAATCAAAAGGTTAGCTATTTTATCAAGGATAGTGGGGAATTACCTTCTCATACAGCAACTATAATATTATTGCCATTAAATGAGGAACAACAGAATATTGTGGATGGAATGTCAGATCCATCTAAGATGAAGCTTCTAATGTCAGATGTGAACACTGTAGAGTGATTATGAAACAAGAAACATACAAAGGAGAAGTAAATGCGCCTTGTTTATCTTACGATTGGTTTTATATCATTGGGACTAGGAATTATTGGGATTCCATTGCCAATTTTACCGACAACCCCCTTTTTATTGCTGTCCATGGCTTGCTTTGCTAAAAGTTCCAAACGCTTTGAAACTTGGCTTTACCAAACCAAGCTTTATCAAACCTATGTAGCGGATTACCGAGAGACCAAATCGATTGCAAAAGAACGGAAGAAATGGATCCTTCTTCAGATCTACATTCTGATGGGCATTTCGATCTATCTGGCACCGATTATTTGGGTGAAGCTTGCTTTAGGGGCTTTGACGATTTTTATCACCTTTTATCTCTTAAAAGTGATCCCCAATAAGCCTGAAAAACCAACAGAAGAACATCCTGAGTAAAAATAGAGAATTCGGGCCCTAGAACTAGGAAAAGAAGTGCGTTCGTGCTTCTTTTTTGGTATACTTAAAGGTATGAATTTATTAGAAAGTAGGCTTCCTATGGAGAAATTACAAACCCTGTTATCGGAACGGTTTCAGATCGTTTTTTCAGATAGCAGTTTATTAGATACAGCTTTTACACACACCTCTTATGCCAATGAGCACCGCCTCTTAAAAATTTCACATAACGAACGTTTGGAATTTTTAGGAGACGCTGTTCTTCAATTAGTTATTTCCGAATATTTGTATAAGGAACACCCAAACAGACCGGAAGGAGATTTGTCCAAATTCCGTTCTATGATTGTTCGTGAAGAAAGTCTGGCTGGTTTTTCTCGGGATTGCCAATTTGATCGTTATATCAAACTAGGCAAGGGCGAAGAAAAATCTGGTGGTCGGGACCGCGATACGATTCTTGGCGATTTATTTGAAGCCTTTTTAGGTGCTCTTTTACTAGATCAAGGAGTTGAAGCAGTCAAACGCTTCATCTATCAGGTCATGATTCCAAAGGTTGAAACGGGTCAATTTTCTCAAGTCATTGACTACAAGACCCGCCTGCAAGAACTGTTACAGGTTCACGGAGATGTGGAGATCCAATACCAAGTGGTTAGCGAGTCCGGTCCTGCTCATGCCAAAGAGTTTGAAGTAGAAGTGTTCGTGAATGGTCAAACGATGGGACATGGTCATGGTCGTTCCAAGAAATTAGCGGAGCAGGAAGCGGCCCGCAATGCAGTTGAAACGAGGAATGATTCCCCATGTATCTAAAAGAGATTGAAATCCAAGGCTTTAAATCCTTTGCGGATAAGACAAAAGTCGTATTTGACAAAGGGGTCACTGCCGTTGTAGGGCCTAATGGATCTGGAAAATCAAATATCACAGAGAGCTTGCGCTGGGCTCTGGGAGAATCTAGTGTCAAGAGTCTACGTGGGGGCAAAATGCCCGATGTCATCTTTGCAGGGACAGAATCGCGAAAACCGCTGAATTATGCCTGTGTCACAGTTGTCTTAGATAACCAGGATGGTTTTATCCAGCAGGCAGGTAAAGAAATTCGTGTCGAACGGCATATTTATCGTTCTGGAGACAGCGAGTACAAGATCGACGGTAAGAAAGTACGTCTCAGAGATGTGCATGATTTGTTCATGGATACGGGATTGGGACGTGATTCCTTCTCTATTATCTCCCAAGGACGGGTAGAGGAGATCTTTAACTCCAAACCGGAAGAACGCCGGGCAATCTTTGAAGAAGCTGCCGGTGTCTTGAAATTTAAGACACGACGCAAGGAAACCGAGACCAAGCTCAATCAAACCCAGGAAAATTTGGACCGTCTGGAGGACATCCTCTATGAATTAGAAGGACAGATCCAACCTCTTGAAAAGCAAGCGACTGTTGCTCGTCGTTTCTTGGAATTAGACCAAGAACGGCAGGTTCTCTTGCTGGATGTTTTAGTTGCTCAAGTCGATCTGACAAAGAACCTTTATGAAAAGGCTGATCAAGAAGAAAAAGCTATTCAAGAACAGTTGGCTTCTTATTACCAACGTCGTCAGGTCTTAGAAGAAGAGAATGTACGCATCAAGAAAGCCCGCCATCAGTTGGATGAGAGCTTAGCTGAGGACCAGGCCAGCTTGCTAGAGGTCACTCGATTGATCAGTGATTTGGAAAAGCAAATCGAAGTAGCTAAGTTGCAATCGAGTCAAGCAGCCCATAGTCGCAGGGAAAATCTTGAGCGGCTGGATGCTGTTTTGGCCCGTCTGGAAGAAGCGAAACAAGAGCTGGCTCAAAAACAAGAGACGCTAGCTGTGCTTCAACAAAGGCTGACAGAGAACCGGCAGCAACAAGAAGAGTTGGAAAAAGAATTAGCCAACTACGAAGAAGATCCGGAACAAGTCATTGAGCATCTACGCGAGCAGTATGTCGCGCTCTTACAGACTGAGGCTGAAAAATCGAATGAGCGGACAGCGATTGAGAGCCGGATCCAAGCACTCCTGCAAGAATCAAGCCATCGTCAAGAGGATTTGACCAAGGCACAAACAAACTTTGAAACTGCCAAGGAAAAAGAAGTCCGACAACTAGAAGAGTTGGATCAGGCACAAGCGACGGTCAAAGGCCTATTAGCAGAATACCAAGAGCAATTGGTAAAAGTGGAGCAGGCCAAAGCTGCCTACCAAGAGACTCAAACGGCCATGTTTGACTTGATGGATGAGAGCAAAAACAAACGGGCGCGGATCAATAGCTTGGAAGCCATTCAGAAGAACCATAGTAACTTCTATGCAGGCGTCAAGAGCGTTTTGCAAGAAGCAGAACGGTTAGGAGGCATCTGTGGGGCTGTTAGTGAGAATTTGAGTTTCTCAAAAGACTACCAGACGGCGCTTGAAATTGCTCTGGGAGCTAGTAGCCAACAGATCATTGTTGAGGATGAAAAGGCTGCAACGAGAGCGATTGATTTCTTGAAACGCAATCGCTTGGGACGGGCAACTTTTCTTCCGCTAACGACGATTAAAGCTCGTCAACTTTCTCCGCGGAATCTGGAGCTGATTCAAACCAGTGCAGGATTTTTAGGAATTGCGAGTGACTTAGTGACCTATGAGCATCGTTTTGAACAGATTTTTCAAAACTTGCTTGGAGTAACGGCCATCTTTGACACGACGGAGCATGCGCGTGAGGCGGCTCGTACAGTCAATTATCAAGTTCGGATGGTGACCTTGGATGGGACCGAATTGCGGACCGGAGGATCGTATGCCGGTGGTGCCAATCGTTCCCAAAATACGGTCTTTGTCAAACCAGAATTGGATAGTTTGAAGCAGGAAATGCAAGCTCTGGATGCTCGTTTGAGAGAAGCAGAGCAGGAGGTAGAGACAAAGGACAATCTGCTCAAGCAGGCGCAAGAATACCTAGCCTCTATTCAAAGCCAGGGTGAGCAAGCGCGTCTAGAGCAACAGCGGGCCCAATTGGCCTACCAACAAAGCCAAGAGCAACTGAAAGAAATTCAGGAACTCTTAGAAGCTTTGAAGTCAGAATTGGCAACAGATGCGACCCAGTCTCTCCAAGAAGAGCTGGAGTCCCTTACTGAGCAATTGGCAGAAATTGAGCTTCAAAAAGAAAACTTAAATCGCGATATTGAAACCATGAAGTCCGATAAAGATGTTCTGCAACAAAAAGTACAAAACTTGCAAGAGCAGTTGGCAGAATTGCGACTTCAACAGACGGAATATAAGAGCCAACAAAGCTACGAACAAACAGATGCTCGTCGCTTGGAAGAAACGATCTCCCAGTTGGAAGTAGAAGAGCATCAGTTGCAATTGCTGATTGAACAAGGCGAGGCTCAAGTTCAGACAGTGGATGTGGAGCAGCTAGCCAATCAATTGGCACAGGCCCAAGCTAAGAAAACGGACTTGGAACAAGGAGTTATTCGGAAACGCTTTGAGCTGGATGATTTGGAAGGCCAGGCCGAAGATGTTGCAGAACAGATGGAACAAGCTCGCAAGAAAAACGAAGAGTGGATTCGTCAACAAGCCAAGGCTGAAGCGACGCGTGAAAAGCATGCGGATCGTTTGAACAAGCTTTTAACGCAAATTACCGATGAATTCATGCAAAGCTTTGACCAAGCCAAAGAGCAGGCCAAACCTGTTGAAAATCTTGCGACAGCTGAAAACCAGCTCAAGAGCATCGAAAAAGATATTAAGGCACTTGGTCCAGTCAATGTGGATGCGATCGGGCAGTATGACGAGGTGAAGGGACGCTTTGATTTCCTTTCGAGCCAGCGTGAGGATGTCTTGGCTGCGAAAAATATGCTACTGTCTACCATCAACGACATGAATGACGAAGTCAAGGAACGCTTTAAATCAACTTTTGAAGCCATTCGTGAATCCTTTAAAGTTACTTTCCGTCAAATGTTTGGTGGGGGTTCTGCTGATTTGATTCTGACAGAGCCAGATCTTCTGACAGCTGGTGTTGAGATTTCTGTGCAGCCACCTGGTAAAAAGATCCAATCCTTAAACCTCATGAGTGGAGGAGAAAAGGCCTTGTCTGCCTTGGCTCTCTTGTTCTCGATTATTCGTGTCAAGACTATTCCATTTGTCATTCTGGATGAGGTAGAGGCTGCCCTAGATGAGGCCAATGTCAAGCGCTTTGGGGATTATTTAAACCGCTTTGATAAGGAAAGCCAGTTTATTGTCGTGACGCACCGGAAGGGAACTATGTCGGCTGCAGATTCCATCTATGGTGTGACCATGCAAGAATCAGGGGTTTCTAAAATCGTCTCAGTAAAATTGAAAGACTTAGAAAATGAAGAATAATGAAATTAAATTGATCGCTACGGATATGGATGGAACTTTTTTAAATGACCAACATCAGTATGATCAAGACCTTTTACGCAAGGTATTAGCAAGTTGCAAAGAAAAAGGCATCTATTTTGCTGCTGCAAGTGGCCGTGCCCTCCTTTCTCTCAAATCTCTCTTTAAAGGATTTGAGGACCAGATGATTTTCATTGCTGAAAATGGTAGTGTGGTAGAATTTCATGGAGAAGATCTCTACGAAGCGACCATGTCCAAAGACTTTTATTTGGGTGTTTTTGAGGCTTTGAAATCCTCACCTTATGCAGACCCGAATAAGCTTCTTTTGACTGGGAAAAAAGGGAGCTATGTCTTAGAAACAGTAGATCCCGACTATCTGGCCTTGAGTCAGCACTACAATGAAAACATTCAAAAAGTGAAAAGCCTAGCAGATATTCAGGATGAAATTTTCAAATTGACCACCAACTTTGATGCAGCTCGTGTACTTGAAGGTGAACAATGGGTCACTGAGAATATCCCCGGTGTCAAAGCGATGACGACAGGTTTTGAATCGATTGACATTGTCCTCGATTATGTCGATAAGGGAGTGGCCATTACCGCCTTAGCGGATAAACTAGGGATCTCGATGGATCAGGTGATGGCTTTTGGAGATAACCTAAATGACCTCCATATGATGCAAGTCGTGGGCCATCCTGTAGCGCCAGAAAATGCACGTCCTGAAATCTTAGCGATTGCCGAAACAGTCATCGGCCACCATGCGACGGGTTCTGTCCTACGCTACATGGAGGAATTTGTATGAGTAAGATTTCCTTGATTGCGCTGGATTTAGATGGGACCCTTCTCAATTCAGAAAAAAAGATCTCCCCTCGCAATAGAGCAGCCCTCGCTGCTGCACAGGCCCAAGGTGTCAAGGTGGTTCTAACCACTGGTCGTCCCTTGAAAGCCATGGATTTTCTTTTGGAAGAATTGGGAACAGCAGGCCTCGAAGAAGAGTATACGATTACCTTCAACGGTGGTCTAGTGCAGCGAAATAATGGAGAAATCCTCTCAAAAGTTGTCTTGGCACCAGAAGATGTCGCAACCATTCATGATGAAACAGCCCGTCTAGGCCTTCCGCTGGATGCTATCAGTGAGGGAACGGTTTATGAGATTCATGCAGATCGAAAGTCTCTCTATTCCCTTTACAATCCCTACCTGAACTTTATTGAAACAGATTTTAAAGACCTGCCATCCACGATTTCCTACAACAAGTGTGTGACAGCCGTCGATCAAGACTTTCTAGATGCAGCTATCAAGCAGATTAGGCCGGACTTATTTCAAGACTATGAAATATTTAAATCTCGGGAAATGTTGCTGGAATGGTGCCCTAAAAATGTTCACAAGGCGACAGGTTTAGAGGCACTGGCAACTATTTTGGGTCTTAAGGCAGATCAAGTCATGGCCTGTGGAGATGAAGCCAATGACCTGTCTATGATCCAGTGGGCTGGACTGGGGGTTGCCATGGGCAATGCGATTCCAGCAGTAAAGGAAGTTGCAGCGCTTGTGGCCCCTGTGACCAATGACCAAGATGCTGTCGCATGGGCGATTGAAAATTATGTGCTAAAGGAGAGTGAATAAATGGGATTATTTGATCGTTTATTTGGAAAAAAAGAAGAAACTGAAAAAGTGCTTCCGTCTTCTGAAGAAGTGGCGGAAAGTACGGAGATTGAAGAAACTGTCAAAGAGGAGCCGACGGCTACCCGAAATGACAAGGAAGAGCAAAAAATCGCTGATATGGAGGCTTATTACCAAGAGCTCAAAGCGCGAATTGCAGCCACTCATCAACCTGTTTCAACTGTCGCTCAAGAAGAGCCAGCAGAGGAACCTCATGTTGAAGAAATAGGAACTTCAGAGACTCATGAAGATCAAGCACCAGTAGAGGAGTCTCCAGTTGTCTTTGAACCTGCTCAAACAGAAGCAAGTCCTGAAGAAGTTTCACCACTAGCTGGTGAAACAGAGGAGACTGAGCCTCTTGAAGAAGAGAAAATTGAAGCGGAAGAAACTGAAAATGGTGAGGAAGCAGATGGGGCTAACGGTTCAGAAATGGAAGAAGAGTCACCGATTGCCTCTCCATCACCTGACGCTGAGCTAGTAGAAGAGAGCACGACAGAAGAGGAGTCTCCAGAACTAGTAGAAGCTCAGGATGAGGTTTCAGAACCTGAAGTATCAGAAGCGATCGCTCAAGTGGAGGAAACTTCTGAAGTAGCAGAAGCCGAGTCCAGACTTCCTCAAGGAGAAGCAGCATCAGCCGTTGAGGAAAGGATTGTTGAAAAGGCAGAGGCGCCAATTCCAGACAAGGTTGAGCCTCAGCAAGAAACCATTCAGGAAAAATACGATCGTAGCTTGAAAAAGACACGAACTGGATTTGGAGCACGTCTCAATGCCTTCTTTGCTAATTTCCGTTCAGTCGATGAAGAATTCTTTGAAGAATTGGAAGAACTCTTGATCATGAGTGACGTAGGGGTTCAAGTGGCCTCTAATTTAACCGAAGAGTTGCGCTATGAAGCTCGTTTGGAAAATGCCAAAAAACCAGATGCTCTCAAGCGCGTGATTATCGAAAAATTGGTGGACTTGTATGAAAAAGATGGCCAATTTAATGAAGCCATTCGTTTTCAAGATGGTCTCACGGTCATGCTCTTTGTTGGGGTCAATGGAGTTGGTAAAACCACCTCTATCGGGAAGTTAGCCCACCGCTACAAACAAGAGGGCAAGAAAGTCATGTTGGTTGCAGCAGATACTTTCCGTGCAGGAGCAGTGGCTCAACTGGCAGAATGGGGACGCCGCGTAGATGTTCCAGTTGTAACAGGTCCTGAAAAATCAGATCCTGCTAGCGTCGTCTTTGATGGAATGGAACGCGCGATCGCTGAAAACATCGATGTTCTGATGATTGATACAGCTGGTCGTCTGCAAAACAAGGACAACCTCATGGCGGAGCTTGAAAAAATCGGCCGCATTATCAAACGTGTGGTACCTGATGCACCGCATGAAACCTTGCTGGCCCTCGATGCATCAACTGGTCAAAATGCCTTGGTGCAAGCTAAAGAATTTTCAAAAATTACGCCTGTGACAGGGATTGTATTGACCAAGATCGATGGAACGGCTCGAGGTGGGGTCGTCCTTGCGATTCGAGAAGAGTTGGACATTCCAGTGAAGTTGATTGGATTCGGAGAAAAGATTGATGACATCGGACCATTCCACTCAGAAAACTTCATGAGAGGCCTCTTGGAAGGCTTGATTTAAGAGTCGAATAGAAAAAGACAAATTGTTGGAAGGACAATTTGTCTTTTTGTTTCCTTGCACTATCAAAAAAACCACCCGAGGGTGGCTTTCCTTAATTCTTAGGTTCGGGTTTCCAAACCCATTCGGCTCCGTATTCTGCAAGGAGATCATCGGATGCAGTTGGTCCCATGGATCCAGACTTGTATTCATAGAGCGGTGCACCATTTTCGGCCCATAGTTTTTCAATCCGGTCAATCAATTGCCATGAAGCACGAACTTCGTGCCAGTGGCTGTAATTGGTTGAGTCATTGTTCAAAACGTCGAAAATTAATTTTTCATAAGGCTCTGGTGAAGCTCCAGTTGCGGTCGCATCTGTTTCGTAGTCAAAGGAAATTGGTGTGATGCTGAATTTTTCTCCGACCTCTTTCCCGTTGATGCTCAATGAGAAGCCTTCATTTGGTTGGATATAAATGGTCAAAACATTTGGTTCCAAACTATGTCCAAAGATGGAGTCGGTTTGCTTGAAGACCACATTGACTATGGTTCCTTTTTGCGTCAAGCGTTTTCCGGTACGGAAGAAGAAAGGCACTCCGCGGAAGCGATCGCTATCAACAAAGAACGTACCAGAAGCATAGGTTTCTGTAGTAGATTCAGGGTCGACATTGGGCTCACTGCGATAAGAGATATCTTTTTTCCCTTCGATCGTACCTGAATGGTATTGACCACGGATAAAGAATTTCTTCAATTCGTCATCTGTTGGATTGTGCAATTGCTCAAAAACTTTAACCTTTTCTGCCCGAATCGCATCCTTAGTAAAGGTAGCTGGTTTATCCATGGCAAGCAATGACAAAAGCTGGAGGGTATGGTTTTGCACCATATCTCGAAGGGCCCCCGAGTGATCATAGTAGCCACCGCGTTCTTCAACCCCTAAGCGTTCAGCAAAAGTAATTTGGATATTGTCAATAAAATCTCGGTTCCAAAGATTATCAAAAATAAGATTTCCAAAACGAATGGCAAAGATATTTTGGATCATTTCTTTTCCAAGGTAATGGTCGATCCGGAAGATTTGTTCTTCATCAAAGGTTTCTTCCAATTCCTTGTTGAGCTGACTAGCTGTTTCCAAGTCTGTACCGAAAGGTTTTTCAACGATCAAGCGCTCAAAGCCTTGCCCATCCACAATGCCTTCTGATTTGAGGTGTTTGGCAATGGTTCCAAAAAATTGAGGGGCCATGGACAAGAAGAAGACCTTGTTGTGTTCCGTTTGGTATTTTTCATCCAAGCTGTTTTGCAATTCGCGCAGGGCGATGTAATGTTCGGTATCATTGACATCATGACTTTGGTAGTAGAAATGACTGGCGAATTCTTGGGCTTGTTGAGGGCTATCGGCCAGATTTTTGGTGGTAAAATAT
>OBVV01000588.1_pt1 | contig 13420 bp, 10 predicted proteins | sample 1476221 | NCBI WGS metagenome assembly OBVV01 (sample SAMEA2580029, study PRJEB22360) | human gut metagenome | biome: human gut; feature: human-associated habitat; material: faeces | place: Denmark | collected 2008/2010 | reverse complement strand
GACGATACGATCTTGGTAATCCCCCGCAACGGTGTGAGCCAAGAGAAGGTGATTGCCGCTTTATCACATTTTATATAAAAGGAAAAAACTAAGAACAAACAATAAAATGGAACAAGAAATAGAAATTGATGTTATGATCGCTGATGCCTCTCACGAGGTATATGTGGATACGATCCTAGATACGATCGAGTCTGCCGCTAAAGTCCGGGGCACGGGTATCGCCAAACGTACGCACGAGTATGTGGCCCAGAAGATGAAAGAGGGCAAAGCGGTGATCGCCTTGGCGGGAAACGAGTTCGCCGGGTTTAGTTATATCGAGTCATGGGGAAACAAGCAGTACGTGACTACCTCCGGCTTGATCGTACATCCGAATTTCCGGGGCTTGGGTATCGCGAAACGCATCAAAGACATGACTTTCCAACTTGCCCGCATGCGCTGGCCGAAAGCGAAGATATTCAGCCTTACCTCCGGCGCTGCCGTGATGAAGATGAATACCGAGCTGGGATATGTACCGGTTACGTTCTCCGACTTGACGGACGATGAGGCTTTCTGGCGAGGTTGCAACGGTTGCGTGAACCACGATATCTTGGAACGCACCGAACGTAAGTATTGCATCTGCACGGCCATGCTGTTCGACCCGGCCGATCCGCATCGTGCGCAACGAGAGCGGGAGGCCCGTAATCAGACTAAAAAGGACTAAATTAATACGATAGAAAAACAACATAAAATAAAGAAACGATGAAGAAGAAAGTAGTAGTAGCGTTCAGCGGAGGTTTGGATACCTCATTCACGGTCATGTATCTGGCTAAAGAAAAAGGATACGAGGTATACGCCGCTTGCGCTAACACAGGTGGTTTCAGCGAGGAACAATTGAAACAAAACGAGGAGAACGCCTATAAGCTAGGCGCCACGAAATACGTGACGATCGACGTTACGAAAGAGTATTACGAGAAGAGCTTGAAGTACATGATTTTCGGAAACGTGCTGCGTAATGGTACGTATCCGATCTCCGTAAGCTCCGAGCGTATCTTCCAAGCCTTGGCGATCGCCCGCTACGCGAACGAGATTGGCGCCGACGCTATCGCCCATGGTTCTACCGGAGCCGGTAACGACCAGATCCGTTTCGATATGACTTTCTTGGTATTGGCTCCGAACGTGGAGATTATCACGTTGACCCGCGATATGGCCTTGAGCCGTGATTTTGAGATCAACTACTTGAAGGAGCACGGTTTCGAGGCCGATTTCACGAAGTTGAAATATTCCTATAACGTAGGTCTTTGGGGAACCTCTATCTGCGGTGGCGAGATTCTTGATTCCGCGCAAGGACTGCCCGAGAGCGCTTATCTGAAACAAGTGGAGAAGACCGGCAGCGAGCAATTGCGCATCGAGTTCAAGAACGGTGAGGTTCATGCCGTGAATGGTGAGGTGTTCGAGGATAAGATCGCCGCTATCCAGAAGATCGAGGAGATCGGGGCCGCTGATATGCACGTGGGCGATACGATCATCGGTATCAAGGGACGGGTCGGTTTCGAGGCTGCCGCTCCTATGTTGATTATCGGGGCGCACCGCTTCCTAGAGAAATATACGTTGAGCAAATGGCAACAATACTGGAAGGATCAGGTAGCGAACTGGTACGGCATGTTCTTGCACGAGAGCCAATATCTGGAACCGGTGATGCGCGATATCGAGGCGATGTTGCAAGAGTCTCAGCGTAACGTGAACGGTACGGCTATTCTGGAGCTTCGTCCGTTGTCCTTCTCTACCGTTGGCGTAGAATCTGAGGATGACTTGGTGAAGACGAAATTCGGTGAGTACGGAGAGATGCAGAAAGGCTGGACCGCCGAGGACGCTAAAGGCTTCATCAAGGTTCTTTCCACTCCGTTGCGTGTTTATTATACGAACCATAAAGACGAAGAGATATGATTAAATGCGGAATTATAGGCGGAGCGGGTTACACGGCGGGTGAATTGATCCGCCTGCTCCTAAACCACCCTGATGCCGAGCTTACATTTATAAACAGTAGCAGTAACGCCGGTAACAAGATCACGGACGTGCATGGCGGTCTTTATGGCGAGACGGATTTGGTGTTCACCAGCGAGTTGCCGTTAGATAGCATCGACCTTCTGTTCTTCTGTACCGCTCATGGCGATACGAAAAAGTTCATGGAGAGCCACACGGTCCCCGAGAACGTGAAGATTATCGACCTGAGCATGGACTACCGGATCGAAGGCCCGGAGCACGATTTCGTGTACGGCCTGCCGGAATTGAACCGCCGCCGGATTTGCAACGCCCGGCATATAGCGAACCCCGGTTGTTTCGCTACTTGCATCCAATTGGGCGTATTGCCGTTGGCGAAGCACTTGATGCTGAATTCCGACTTGCATGTCAATGCCATCACGGGATCGACGGGAGCGGGCGTGAAGCCTTCTTCCACCTCTCACTTTAGCTGGCGCAACGACAACATATCGATCTATAAGCCTTTTACGCATCAGCACTTGGCCGAGATCAACCAGAGCTTGAGCCAGTTGCAGAAGAGCTATTCAAGCCGGATCAACTTCATCCCCGTACGCGGTAATTTCTCCCGTGGCATATTCGCCACGACGTACATCGATTGCAAGATCGACTTGGTGGAGATCCGACGTATTTATGAGGAATATTATGATGATCACAGCTTCACGTTTATCACTGATAAGAACCCGGATTTGAAACAAGTGGTAAATACGAATAAATGCTTGATCCACTTACAGAAAATAGATGATAAGCTTCTTATCATCTCTATGATCGATAACTTATTGAAGGGCGCTAGCGGCCAAGCGGTCCACAACATGAATCTATTGTTCGGGTTGGAGGAGACGGTTGGCTTACACTTAAAACCCTCCGCGTTTTAAAAAATACTATAAAGATGAATTTATTCGACGTATATCCATTATTTAATATAGAGATCGTACAAGGCAAGGGATGTCATGTATGGGATAGCGAGGGAAACGAGTACCTCGACTTATATGGCGGCCATGCCGTGATCTCGGTGGGGCACAGCCACCCTACTTACGTAAAGGCGATTACCGAGCAGGTAAATAAATTAGGCTTTTACTCGAACTCGGTTATCAATAGCTTGCAACAAAAATTAGCGGATAAGCTAGGGAAGGCTTCCGGCTACGATGATTATTCGTTGTTCTTGATCAACTCCGGAGCGGAGGCGAACGAGAACGCGTTAAAGCTCGCCTCTTTCCATAATGGCAAGAAGCGGGTGATCGCATTCAAGCACGCCTTTCATGGGCGTACCTCCGCCGCCGTCCGTGTCACGGATAACCCGAAGATCATCGCTCCGGTAAATGAGGATCTAGCGGTTACTTATCTTCCATTGAACGACGCTTCCGCCGTAGAGGAAGAGTTGAAGAAGGGGGATGTATCGTCCGTGATCATCGAAGGTATCCAAGGTGTAGGTGGCATCCAATTGCCAACGGATGATTTTATGCGTGAGTTACGCAACCTGTGTACGACTTATGATGCCTGTCTGATCTTGGATGAGATCCAGTCCGGATATGGAAGAAGCGGTAAATTCTTCGCGCATCAATATGCCGGTATCAAGCCGGATTTGATCTCAGTAGCGAAAGGTATCGCCAATGGCTTCCCGATGGGTGGGTTATTGATCAGCCCGAAATTCAAGCCGGTTTATGGTATGCTCGGCACTACTTTCGGCGGTAACCATTTGGCTTGCGCGGCCGCTATCGCCGTTCTTGATATAATGGAAGACGAGCGTTTGATTGATAACGCGGCGAAAGTGGGTGCCTATTTATTGGAAGAGCTTCATAAACTTCCGGGTATCAAGGAAATTCGGGGCCGTGGTTTGATGATCGGTATCGAGTTCGAGGAATCTATCAAGGAAGTGCGTAGCAAACTTCTCTTTGAGGAGAAAGTGTTCACGGGTGTAGCCGGAACCCATACGATCCGTCTGCTTCCTCCGCTTTGCTTGACGATGGATGAGGCCAAGGAATTTATCCGTCGCTTCAAGAAAGTCCTAAACGCTTAATTGTTCTTTATTTCATAAAAAGGGAGGATGTCTGAATTAGCGTCCTCCTTTTTTTCATTCCTCCCCAACAGCTACGTAAATTAAGTATCACCCTTTGTCAAAAAAACATCATTCCTTTTTCCGAAAAAACACTAACTTTACGCAGTCTAAACTTTGAGTCTCTAATTACTAATGAACACGATCGATGAAATATCTATTTATAGGAGTATTCACTTTGTTGTGCCTATTTGCCTGTCAATCTAACGACTCCCAATACATCATAGAAGGCACCTTACCCACTGCGCAGCAGGATGGGGAATGGATTTATCTGGCACCCATGGAAAACGCCTCAATCGAAAATATCGATTCTACGAGAATAGAGAACGCACGGTTTACTTTCCAAGGAACGGGAGAAGAGATGAAAGTCCTCCGTATGCGCATCCTTTTGCGTCTCAAGTTCCAAGAGCTACTGGTCGTAACGGAACCGGGTGTGACCTCAGTACGGATAGACTCCATCAGCTCGGCCTCCGGTACACCGCAAAACGACGCCTTGCAGCATTGGAAAGACCGGAAGCAAAAGACCAATAGCGAATCCTATGCCCTATGGACAGCGCTTAAGACTTGCTCGCCGGAAGATTCCACCCGCATCAAGCAGACATGGGATTCCTTGAGAGTAGAGACGCAAGCTTTTAATTATGCGTTCATGAAAGAACATATCAACCAAACGGTCGGGAAATTCCTCTATAAGATGATAAAAACCTCCTTGACCGAAGAGCAACGAAAGGAACTGGATGAAGCGAATCATTAAACAGGATCTGTCGATCACGCTAGCGGTACTGGCGATAGCGATCTTCGCTTTCTTCTTCTGGATGTACCCCTATCATTTGTTCCACAAAGAGCAAATGATGCTGTTCTTGTACAGCGGTGAGTTTCTCCGTGGATATTTTCAGGAGGAAGCGTGGCTGGCTTGTCTCACCGGCGATTTCCTCACGCAATTCTTTTATTATATCGGGGGAGGCCCGTTCATCCTAAGCGTTGTCTTAACTTTATTTGCCCTGCTTACCTATCGGACATTCCGGCAATTCGTCAGCAAGAGATACGCCCTTCCTCTTATGATACTACTTGTATTATGGGAGGCCGGAAGGTCTTGCGGACTCGCCTATCCGTTATCCGCAACTCTCTCCTTGATCGGAGCAGAAGGTGTTTTCCTGTTATATAGCCGGAGCCAAACTGAGGGGCAACGTCTTCTTACCTGCATTCCCGCCATGCTTCTTTGCTATTGGTGCTTCGGGTACGGGGCATGGCTCTGTCTGGCCCTTATGCTGGCCGCCGGAATCATAGCGCACCATCAAAAGCTAAGTGCCCTGCTGGCGGCAGGTATATTACTTCTTCCAGCGACCCAATATCCCGCTACCACTTGGTGGAGTAAGCCGGATCTCGACCGGGAGTATGTACTCAGCCTCGATGTGGAACATTATTTCGGAAATATACAAAAGATGAGGAAACATCTCGAGACAGACCGCCAAATCCTTTGGGTGACCTATTACCGGAACCTGTACAATGCCACGCATCCGTCCGAGATCAACTCACCCGTATCTCTCTCCCGGAACCTCCTAGCGTGGAATCAACCGGGTACGAATGGGTTGATCCTCCCCGTGAACCCATCCGCTTCTTTTCTCTCTATCCTATTCGCCAACGAGTTATGGTTTACGTTAGGAGATATGACCATGGCCGAGCATTGCGCCATGCTAAGTATGATCTTCTCTCCCCGCAATTCGGGTAGCCGTATGATCAAACGGCTGGCTGAGATCAATCTGGTCAATGGGGATGATGAGGCAGCTCTTAAATATCTACGTATATTAGACAAGACACTCCTTCATAAAAGCTGGGCCGAAAAGAGAATACCCGGTCAGCAAACCCCGCGAGTAAAGGAGTGGCTGGAGAAGAAACGCAGAGACATCCCGACCCAAGACCATCTACGTTCCGGTAACGATGCCGTGACTTCCTTACGGAACTTAGTCGCCTCGAACGCCGGCAATCTCCGTGCTTACGAATACTTACTCTGCTATCATTTACTCTCTAAAGATCTCCGTTCTTTTGTAGAAGATTATGTACCGGGTAAGGTCTCTAGTTCCATTTTCGCCGAGGCCCTGCTGATCCATCTCGCCCGCCAAGGTAATATCCGTGCGGAAGAGCTTATAAAATACCAAATCCCGGTAAAGATAGCGAAAGAATTCGCCGATTATACCCGGCTTTATGAGGCAAAGGACACGAGTTTGAAAGAGAAATACGGCAAGACCTATTGGTTCTATTATCATTTTGCGACCACAGAGCCCGGAAAGGAGAGTAAGCCATGAAAGAAGCAAGAATCATGAAAGAGAACATAACCTATTACCTCGTCTGGATAATCTGCTTGCTGGCAGGATGTACCCCTACCCCGAAGCAAATAGAGGATACCACAGACCCAATCCCCATGTATCCCGATTATACGGATATCATGATTCCCACGAATATTGCCCCTCTCAACTTCTTATTGAGAAACGATGCGGACGCTATGCAAGTAACCTTAAAAGGGAAATCAAAAGAGATACAATTATCTTTCGGAAAGAAAGCTATTTTCCCTTTAAACCTATGGGAAAGCCTTTTAGAGCAGGAAGTGGGCAACCGCCTGCAAATAACCGTAGTCGCCCGTATCAAGGGTAAATGGTTTCGTTACCCCTCTTTCTACTGGCAAGTAGTTCCGGAGAAACTGGATAGTTACATAAGCTACCGGCTTATAGAACCCGGCTACGAGGTATGGAACAAGATCCAATTATGCGAGCGGGAGATCAATACCTTCGAGGAACGGGTTATTGCCGACAACAAAGATACCGACGGTTCTTGCATGAACTGCCATATTTACGGAAATAAGAAAGGAAGTTTATCCATGTTCCATTTACGGGGAAAGCAAGGAGGCACCCTGCTGAACCGTAACGGACATTTGAGGAAGTTGAAATTCTTCCGATCTAGTCTGCCGAATGGGGCTGTCTATGGCGATTTCCATCCATCGGGGCAGTTCGCCGTTTTTTCCACGAATATTATCATCCCTGCTTTTCATTCGTTAGGAAGTAAGCGGTTGGAAGTCTATGACACAACCTCCGACCTAGTGGTCGCCGATTTCAGAAAGAAACAACTCATCCCCTCCCCATTGACTAGCCGGAAGGATGAGTTAGAGACCTTCCCTACCTTTTCGCCCAATGGGAACTGGATCTATTATTGCTCCGCTCCCATCCAGCCGTTGCCCGATAGCATCCATAACCTAAAATATTCCCTATGCCGCATATCTTTCCATAAAGATACCAAGGAATGGGGCCGACAGATCGAAACCGTATGGGATGCCCAGAAGCATAATGGCTCCGCCTGCCATCCCAAGATATCGCCCGACGGTAAATACCTACTTTTCACGGTAGCCGATTATGGAACCTTCCCGATCTGGCACCGAGAAACAGACCTGCATATGATGAACCTCCAGACCGGGAAGATAGATACCTTACCTGCCGTCAACTCCGATAAATCGGATACCTACCATAGTTGGTCCTCTAACAGCCATTGGTTTGTCTTTGCCAGTAAGCGGGATGACGGACTATACGGAAAGCCTTATTTCTCTTACGTGGATAGTACGGGAAAAGCCTATAAACCTTTCGTTCTCCCGCAAGAGGATCCGGAACATTACGATATCACGTTGAAATCTTATAATATACCTGAATTATCCACTAGCGAGCTTCCTTTCGACGCTGAAGATGTACAAGAGATCTACTACGACGAGGAAGCTGAGACTTTTAAATAATAGAATCATGGAAAATACACGTAAATATAGATACATAAGAGGAATCGCCTCCTTATTATTCGGCTGTGCGATTTGCCTGTTTTGGGGACTTTATTATCCTCATCATTTACATTACCACGAGCAATTCCAGTTATTCCTGTTCACGCCGGAATATGGAATCGACAAATGTCTCCATCCCGGAGGCATCGCTGAATATATAGCGGAGTTCCTGACGCAGTTCTATTATTTCGCTTGGGCAGGGGCTACGATCTTGGCGATCGTTCTCGTGCTTATCCAACGGCAAATAAACTGGCTGGCCAAACAAATGGGAACTTCCGACTTTTGGTATCCGTTCAGCTTTCTCCCCTCTATCCTGCTCTGGGTATTTTTATGTGATGAGAATGCCCTGCTGGCATTCCCTGTCTCCATAACTCTCGCCCTCTTCGCCTTAATCATCCAGCGAAAAATCACTCATCCATGGGGACGAATAATCTATACGCTCCTAATAATGCCGGTACTCTACTGGATCGTAGGTGGTGGGGCCTATTTCATCTTCGTTATCGGAGTAGCAATCGGGCATTGCATCAAACCCGTACCAATCGTATCCAACAAATCCTATATATGGATTCCTATCTACATCTTGCTTGGAATCCTATGCCCCCTATTGGCACAAAGCCTTACGCAATATCCATTGCTTAGCCTCATGACCGGCATCGATTATTATCGTTTCCCCATGATCGTTCCCAACACCCTGTTACTTGTTATTGCTACCGTTGCCATAACCCCCGGGGCACTTGCTTTACTTCCCCCACCCGTAAAGAGCACTAAGGCATGGATGGGTATTATCTCCACCCTGCTCCTTATCGGTGGTGGCACATGGATCTATGCCGCCAGCAATTCGGATAAGGAGGAGGCTATGAAATACGACTACCTCACCCGCATGAAACAATGGAACCAGATCATCAAGGCGGCGGAAAACAAAGAGCCTAATTCTCCTTTCTCCGTGACCTGCTTAAATCTGGCTCTCGCCAAGACCGGGCAATTAGGGGATCGCATGTTCCATTTCTACCAAAATGGAACGGAAGGATTGATCCCCACCTTCCAAAGAGATTTCACCTCACCGCTCCCTACCAGCGAGATATTCTATCATCTGGGAATGATCAACTCCTCACAACGCTATATGTTCGAAGCGATGGAGGCTATCCCCGACTATAAGAAAAGCGGACGTGCCTATATGCGTCTGGCCGAGACCAACTTGATCAATGGACAATACGCTGTCGCCGCCAAATACCTGCGGGCTTTGCAGCATACCTTGTTCTATAAGAAATGGGCGACCAACGCCATGAGCTATCTAAATAACGATGAAAAGATAGAGAAGCATCCCGAATGGGGATGGTTGAGAAAAGCCCGATATACAGAAGATTTCTTGTTCAGCGACACGGAAATGGATGTCATGCTAGGCTTATTGCTGCAACATAACAAAAGTAACCGGATGGCTTTCGAGTATATGTTAGCCTATGTCTTGCAAAAGAAGGATCTGGAACGTTTCATGAAATATTATCCGCTGGGAAAAGATCTGGGCTATAACCACATACCCATCTCTTATCAAGAGGCATTGATTTTCATTTGGACACAGCAGCATCCTAATTTCCAAGGCCTTCCTTGGAGCATCTCCCGCAACGTATTGGAAGGGGTAAGCGAGTTCGCCCGTGTTTATATGACGCAGAAAGACTCCGAGCCTATCCTTCGCCCGAAATACGAGAAGACATTTTGGTATTACTTATTATTCAGAAAATAAACGGCCATGAGAAAGCTTATCTTATTATATAGTATATGTATAGCGTTATTTACCGCTTGTGGGGATTCGGTAGTATCCCCCGAACAAATAGAGAAATACCCGTCCATCTATCCGGATTATATCGGGGTGACAATACCCGCCACGATAGCACCTATGAATTTCTCTTATACGGATACCTCCTATGAGCGGATAGATGTTATCGTAAAAGGGTGCCAAGGCAAAGAGGTGCATATAAACGCGAAGCATGTCAATTTCCCGGAAAAAGAGTGGAAACAACTGCTCATCTCCAATCAAGGCGATAGTTTACTCTTTACTGTCAGTATCAAGCAAGAGGGTAAATGGAGTACTTACAAACCTTTCCCCATGTACATCAGCCCCCACCCGATCGATTACGGCTTAGTATACCGAAAGATCGCTCCCGGTTATGAAGTCTACAGCCGTATGGGTATTTATGAGCGTGATCTATCGTCTCATAAAGAAAGACCTTTGGTGGAAAACACGCTGGTCAAAGGTATGTGCGTAAACTGCCATGCCTTTAACCGTACGGACCCGAGCCATTTCAGTCTTCACATCCGAGGAACGCATGGAGCCACTTTTATGAGAACCGACAATAAGGATGAATACCTCAACACGAAAACAGATCAGACAATCGCCGCTTGCGTCTATCCCTACTGGCATCCCGGAGGCGAATATATAGCGTATTCCACGAACAACACCCGACAATCGTTCCATACGGTTAAGGACGAGCGGGTAGAAGTATTGGATTTGGAATCTGATATAGTCGTTTACCATCCGGCAGATCATCGTCTACTCCTTTGCGATTCTTTGCAAAAGAAAGACAGGTTCGAGACCTTCCCTGCGTTCTCCCCGGATGGTCGTACGCTTTACTTTTGTTCCGCCGAAGCTAAAAAGATTCCCGAAGAATATAAAGAGATAAGATATAATTTATGTAGTATCGATTTTGATCCCTCTGCCGGTACATTCGGGAGCCGTATCGATACGTTGGTGAACGCTGAGGCTTTAGGGAAAAGCGTATCTTTTCCCCGCCCTTCCTATGACGGCAAATATATTATGTTCACCTTATCCGATTACGGAAACTTTTCGATCTGGCATAAAGAGGCGAATCTATGGTTACTGGACTTGACAAGCGGAGACCTCCGCGAGCTATCCGAAGTAAATAGCGATGATACCGAAAGCTTTCACAACTGGAGTAGCAACTCCCGCTGGTTTGTCTTCAGTAGCCGCCGGGGTGACGGCCTTTATACCCGCCTTTATCTGGCAAGCATGGATGAGAATGGCAAGATAAGCAAGCCCTTTCTCCTTCCCAAGGAAGATCCGGAAACCTATTACGATCGCTCTGTCTATTCCTATAATGTCCCGGATTTCGTCAATGCCCCTATTCTGCTGGACACGAAAGTATTTGAGAAGAGGATAACTTCAAAAGAGCGTATACAGGTTCAAGTTGGGAACTAGAAACCAAGGGTTACCAAAAACAATACACGGATCTTATAGAAAAAATAAATAATTCCATAAGATCCGTGTATTGGGTATAGTTCTATATCTAGAAGTTCGCTATAGGTTCTTCAGCCATTTCTTACCGGATTTGGTATAAGTCCATGCAAGAAATATCCCCATTACCACGATAATAATTAAAAACAAAAATGTCATGTTATTCATATCTGTTATTATTTAAATATTCTATTTGCACAAACCGCAATCATTCCTGTACCTCCTAAACCTGTTATGAGCATTACCCACTGTGAAAAATCATTCGGATTCTTATACAACGGGATAACCCCACATATAACTACACCCGCAAAAGTCAGTTTCGCCAAATCATAAAAGAACTTTCCCAAATTCTCCTTTCGGGCTTTCTCTCGTTCTCTCCCTTCCTTCACTTGTTCTTGTAAATCATTCCATTTTCCCATAGTCATTCTATTTGATTAATTAACATGCACAAAGATAACAATGAATTCCAAATCAAACAACCGTTCCGGTTAAAATAAAAATAATACCACTATCCGATAAAATAATACTAGATTGTCTGCCCGATACCTCTTACATTCGCGTTCATAAAGAAAGACAGTTATCATGAAGAACACGAAATTAATTACCATGTTATGCCTAGGGGCATTAATCGCCTGTTCACCATCGAAGAAAGGACTAGAGCCGACAAGCGAACAGGGTTCGCCGAGAGAACGTTTAATAGAGAACCTACGTGCGATTCCACAAAAAGGAATCATGTTCGGACATCACGATGATACGGTTTATGGGATCGGATGGGAATTTGACGAAGGAGGCTCAGACGTGCGAAAAGTATGCGGCGATTATCCGGCCGTTATCAGCTTTGATCTTGGAGAGATCGAACTCGGGGGAGATAAAAGCCTTGATAAAGTACCTTTCGAGAAAATACGCAAGGAAATCATCAACCAATATAACCGGGGAGGCTTGGTATCTTTAAGTTGGCATCCCCGTAACCCTAAAACCGGAGGGGACGCTTGGGACGTATCAGACCATGCTGTCGTGAAATCGATCCTTCCGGAAGGGGAGAACTATGAGAAATTCCAAAGTTGGCTAGGCAAAGTGAATGATTTCATCCTTTCCTTGAAAACAAGCGATGGCACCAAGATTCCCGTCCTATTCCGTCCTTGGCACGAACACACCGGAAGTTGGTTCTGGTGGGGACAGAATTTATGTATCACGGATGAATACAAGGCGCTATGGCGAATGACCGCCGATTATCTAAACGCTCACGGAGCAACAGACCAGATCGTATACGCTTATTCCACAGGTACAGAGCCGCAGGATCAAGCGTCTTATCTGGAACGTTACCCCGGACATGACTTGATCGACGTCCTAGGCTTCGACGCTTACCAACGGGAAGATAAGGATTTCTTCTTGAAAAGCATGGATACCAGTCTTTCAGTAATAGACAGCATAGGCAAAGCCAACCATAAGATCATAGCGGTCACGGAGACCGGCTACGAAGGGATACCAGACTCCACATGGTGGACGGGAACCCTGCTGCCTGCCATGGAGAAATATCCGGTCGCTTATGTATTGGTATGGAGAAACGCCCGTGAAAAAGTCACTCACTTCTTTGGCCCTTATCCCGGACAAGCCTCTGCCGAGGATTTCAAGAAGTTCTTTGAAAATCCGAAAACATTGTTCGCCTCCGATATCAACCTATATAAATAACATCATACATAACCAGATAAATCACGTCATATCCAGTTGTAGAGACGGGGCGTGCCCCGTCTCCCACCATCTGATAATATCATTTAAAGCAAAAACATCATGGAACAATTTCAAGAAAAAGTAAACGAACTCTTCGCTAAACACGAAACCTTGTTAAGCCGGAAAAATATCCCTTTAGAAGACGGAAACGGAATCTTCACCCGTTATCAACACCCTGTACTGACAGCCGCACATACCCCGATCTTCTGGAGATATGACTTAAATGAAAAGACAAACCCCTACTTGATGGAACGCATCGGCATGAACGCAACCATGAACTCCGGCGCAATCAAATGGAATGGTAAATATATATTAATGGTACGTGTAGAAGGAAGCGACCGTAAATCCTTCTTCGCCGTAGCCGAAAGCCCGAACGGAGTAGACAATTTTCGTTTTTGGGATTACCCGGTAACCATGCCGGACGATCTTGTCCCGGCCACGAATATTTACGACATGCGCCTAACCGCTCATGAAGACGGCTGGGTTTACGGAATCTTTTGCGCCGAGCGCCATGACCCGAACGCAGCTCCCGGAGATCTATCCTCGGCAACCGCCACGGCAGCCATCGCCC
>OBVV01000577.1_pt1 | contig 13598 bp, 11 predicted proteins | sample 1476221 | NCBI WGS metagenome assembly OBVV01 (sample SAMEA2580029, study PRJEB22360) | human gut metagenome | biome: human gut; feature: human-associated habitat; material: faeces | place: Denmark | collected 2008/2010 | reverse complement strand
TTTCCTTCTGATTCACCAGCCAATTGTTTCCACCACTCTGAGAAGTATTGAAGTGATGGCTCGTAGTTTACCAAGATCTCAGTTGCATAACCTTTACGGTAAAGGATGTTACGAACTGCTGCGTATTGGTAAGCTTCGTTTTCAGAGATTTTATCTGAAGTGTAGTCTTTGCGAGCTGCATTCGCACCTTCCATAAGGGCTTTGATGTCAGCTCCTGATGCTGCGATTGGAAGCAAACCAACAGCTGTCAATACTGAGAAGCGTCCACCGATGTCATCTGGAACAACAAATGTTTCCCAACCGTTAGCGTCTGCTTCAACCTTAACAGCACCTTTTTGGCGGTCAGTTGTTGCATAGATACGTTTGTTAGCTTCTTCTTGTCCGTATTTCTTAACCAAGAGTTCTTTGAAGACACGGAAAGCGATAGCTGGTTCAGTTGTTGTACCTGATTTAGAAATCACGTTTACTGAGAAGTCTTTGTCAGCTACGTACTCTACCAAGTCAGCAAGGTAAGTAGATGAGATTGAGTTTCCTGCGTAAAGGATTTGTGGAGCTTTGCGCTCTTCTTTTGTTTGCAAGTTTGCAAAGTGGTGGTTCAAGAAGTCGATTGCTGCTTTGGCACCAAGGTAAGATCCACCGATACCGATCACAACCAAAACATCGCTGTCTGATTTGATTTGCTCAGCAGCTTTCAAGATGCGGTCAAATTCTTCGCGGTCGTAGTTTTCAGGAAGGTCCAACCATCCCAAAAAGTCGCTACCAGCACCAGTTCCTTTACGGATCAATTCATCTGCTGCTGTTACTTGTGATTGCATATATTCCACTTCATGTGGTGCAACAAATTTGTCTAAAACTTTTGAATAATCAAATTTAATATGTGACATGTTATTCCTCCAATATTTCTTCTTTTCTATCATAACGCTTACCTTCGTTTTTTTCAAGTTTTTTTGTCGAATTTCTCCAATTTTTATCAGAATTCAAACGTTTGCGTAAAAATGCCACATTCCAAAAATTTTGAAAAAATAAAATAAAGAACGACCAGATGTCCCAGTCGTCACAGTTCATTCAATAAATACTCAAATAGTTCTAAATTGCCATCTTCCTCATTAACCAGAAACTCTGGATGCCACTGCAAACCGATAATACGGTGTTCGTCGATAGACTCAATCGCTTCGATGGTTTGGTCTCTTGGATCAATGGCAGTCACACGGAAATTAGGTGCCAAATCTTTAATGCTTTGACGATGGACCGAGTTAACCTGACTTTCTTTTCCAAATAGCTTGGCCACCACGCTTCCTTCTACTGTCTCAATAGAATGAGATGTTCCGAAAGGCAGCCCTTGCCAGTGACCTTCGATTTCTTGATTGAGGGTTCCCCCAAAGGCAACATTGACAAGTTGAACACCGCGACAGATTGCCATAATTGGTTTATTCTGACGAAGCGCTTCTTTCAAGAGTGCCAATTCAAACTCATCGCGCACTAGATTGTAATCATCGCTCTCGATGGTCTTTTTCTCTCCATAAAACTGAGGGTGAACATTTTGACCGCCTGTCAAGATAAGTTTGTCAATCATTTCTACATAATCGCGTACAACTGACTCATCACCAACAGGAATGACTAAAGGGAGACCACCGACTTGACGAATGCTCTCTGCGAATCTACAAGATACAGATGAATGAATGTTTTTGCCTTCCGCGTCTACGGGACATAGATTTGCAGCAACTCCTACAACCGTTCTAGCCATGATGCCTCTCCTTTCGAATGTTAATACTCTTCGAAAATCAAATTCAAACCACATCAGCGTCGCCTTACCGTACTCAAGTACAGCTTGCGACTAGCTTCCTAGTTTGCTCTTTGATTTTCATTGAGTATAACGATAGTCCTATCATATCACTCAAAATGACTTTCGTCTAATATGTTTTTTTTAAGGCTGTGATAAATATTTTTTATGGACAAGAAAAAGCTGCCCACATAGGACAACTTCTTTCTTATTCAAAGACAAATTGATTGTGATAAAGTTCTGAATAGAATCCACCTAGTTTCAAGAGTTCATGGTGGTTACCGCGTTCAATGACTTCTCCATCTTTAAGCACAATAATCTGGTCTGCATTGAGGATGGTCTTCAAACGATGGGCAATGACAAAACTGGTTCTACCTGCTACAACTGCCTCCATGGCATGCTGAATCTTACTTTCTGTCACCGTATCTACGTTTGAAGTTGCTTCATCTAGAATGAGAACTTCTGGATCTGTCATCAAGGTTCGAGCGATAGAAATCAATTGCTTTTGCCCAGTTGAGAAGATACTCTGGTCATCATCGATAAGAGTATCGTATTTATCAGGCAAACTTTCGATATAGTCGTGAACGTGGGTTGCCTTGGCTGCTGCCTCAACCATTTCTTGACTAGCATCTGGCACACCGAAACGGATATTGTCTCGAATCGTTCCACTAAATAAGACCGAATCCTGCAAAACAATTCCTACCTTGCTTCTGAGGCTATCCAAGTCGTAGTCACGGATGTCTTTGCCGTCAAAATAAATACCACCAGCATCAACATCATAAAAGCGATTGATGAGGTTCATAATAGTCGTTTTCCCTGAACCTGTCGGACCAACAACCGCTGTCATCTGGCCTTTCGGAGCGGAAATGCTGACATCTTTCAAAATAGGTTTATCAGGCAAGTATGAAAAATCAATATGACTGATTTCAACACCTTCTTGCAACTTAGTAAAGATCGGCGCCTTCTCAGGTCGAATTTCTTCCTCTGCGTCAAACATTTCCTGAATCCGTTCAGCACCTGTAAAGGCTAACTGAAGACTTCCCCAACTAGCTGCAACTTGGATAATAGGCTGGTAGTACTGCTGTGAAAATTGGGCAAACATAACAATCAGACCTAGGGCTGTACTTGTTTCAATAGACTTATCATTCAAAAGTACAGCTGAACCAGCAAAGATGACGACGGCTGTATTAACAAGACTCATCCCATTCATGACAGGGAAAAGAATTCCTGAGAACATCCTTCCTTTAAAGGTTGTCTTGCGTACGCGCTCGTTTTGTTCAAGAAATCCTGCCATCATATCCTCTTGAATTCCTTGCACAATGACAGCTTTTTGGCCTGAGATACTCTCATCCATATAGGCGTTAAGTTTCCCTACCTCTTTCTGCTGGAGGTTGGTATATTTCCGTGCCATTTTCACGATGAAAATCAGCATGAGGAAGGCCACTGGTGTGCTGGCAATGGTGATGAGGGCCAGCGTCACATTCCTCGAAAACATGACAAGAATCAGACCGATATATAAAACAATATTGCTCATGACCTGAATCAAACTTTCGTTAAAGGCTTGGAGGATATTATCCAAATCACTGGTAAAACGAGACAAGATATCGCCATCTTGTCGGCGGTCAAAGAAAGAAACCGTCAAGCGAGCAAGCTTACCGAAGAGGCCTTTGCGCATCTCGTTTGTCGACTCTGCAATCACGCGCGTCATGAGACACATGTATATCACACTAGAGATAAATAGAACCAAAACCAGCAGGCCAAGATTGACCATGATTCCTGATAGGCTTTGCCAAATAAGTTCTGGATTGCCATTTTGATAAGCTTGAACTAAATTAGCTAGCTGCGTCACTGCTTGTCCAGAAAAGACCGGAAAGAGGGCTTGGGCAAGAGTTGCTAAAACAATCATCAGGATAACAACTACAAATGATAGCTTATAGACTTTAAAATAATTCCAAAAAAATTGAACTGTCTTCATTTTACTCCTCCTTTCCTTTCTGTGTTTCGTAGATTTCACAGTAAACAGCATTGTTGGCAACCAAGTCTGCATGCGTCCCTTGACCAATCAATCGCCCTTGATCTAGAACCAAGATTTTATCTGCATGGACAACCGAGCTAATCTTTTGAGCGATGATAATGGTTGTCGTCCCCTTTAATTCCTTATTCAAGGCTTCTTGCACTAGGCGCTCTGACTTGGCATCCAAGGCCGAGGTCGAATCGTCAAAGATCAGAATACGTGGATTGCTGACAATCCCACGCGCAATCGACATCCTTTGCTTTTGCCCACCTGAGAAGTTGGTTCCCCGTTCCTCAACTGGACTTTCAAAGGTTTTCTCCATACGATGAATGAATTCACTAGCCTGGGCAATATTGGCTGCTCGCTCCATTTCAAATAGAGTAGCATCTCCCTTACCCTGTCTCAAGTTATCTGCAATCGTTCCACTAAAGAGAATGGCACGTTGGAGAACGATAGAAACTGTTTTACGCAAGGTCCCTTCACTCACTTCTCGAATATCCTTACCTCCGATTTTGATAGCCCCTTCCTGTGGGTCAAAGAGACGTGGAATCAATTGAGCCAAGGTTGATTTTCCTGCACCAGTTGCTCCAACGACACCAACCATTTGACCAGGCTCGATGGTAAAGCTCACATCTTTCAGCATCGGTTCCTTGTCCATTGGATAGGTAAAGGTTACATTTTCAAAGCTAAGGCTTCCAACCAACTCTTCATCTGGGACATCTTTGAAGGTCATAGCTGGATCTGCGTCAAGAATTTCTCGAATACGACGCATGGAAATCATGGCACGGCTGACAGAATTTCCCAAAAATCCAACCATAACAATGGTAAAGATAATCTGGCTTAGGTAATTGACAAAGGAAGCAATGGAACCAACAACAGAAGGATCCGACTGAACCATTCCCGCGACCAGCCAAATAGAGAGGAAGACCGCCCCGTATCCGACCAACATCATGAAGGGTTCCACCACTGAAAAGGCATAGCCGATGTAAAGGTTTTGACCGAGAAGCTCGTCTGAGACCTCTGTAAACTTCGTAAACTGCTCTTTTTCTTGGACAAAGGACTTGACCACACGAACACCGCGTAGATTTTCTTTGGCGATAGCGTTGATGCGCTCAAGAAGGGTTTGAAACTTGGCAAAACGAGGACCCATCATCCCCATCATGATAGCAGTCAAGCCAAAAATCAATATAACCATGAGAACAATCACCCACCACAGAGAGGGCAAAGTTTGAACCGCAAGGAGAAACGAACCGATGAACAAGAGGGGTAATCTGAAAAGAATTTGGAAGGTCATCATGACCACGTTCTGAATCTGATTGATATCGTTTGTCATGCGAACGACTAGATTTCCCGCATTAAATTGTTCAATATTTGCATAAGAAAAGGTTTGGATTTTGCGGAAGGCATCTTCCCGAAGGTCGGATGAAACTCCTTGGGCAATATAGGCTGCAAGGACAACATTGAGCCCACCAGCAACTAGACCGACCAAGGCCACACCAATCAACCAAGCCCCGATACTATAAATAGCTTCATATTTCCCAGCAAGGAGGGCGTCTAACACTTCCTGCAGATAACGCGGTTGCAAAAGTGAACTAGCAACCATCAAGCCTGTCATCAGAAGCGAGGCCAAGGCCTGCCACTTGTAGGTTTTTACTTTCTGAATCAGCATATTTTCTCCTTAAAAAATAGACAAAAGGGAGCGACAATGCGTCAGCTCCTTCTCATTCTGTTTGTGTGATGTTATTCTAGCAAAAAAGTGAGAACTTGTCAAAGAAGTCTCCTTGATACAAATTAGTGCGCTTTCATCTACAGTAATGCATGATAAAGGTTTTTATGGTAAAATAGTAAAAAAAGGTTATAAAGGAGGGGAATATGGAAAAACAAACCATCGCCGTCTTGGGGCCTGGTTCTTGGGGAACTGCCCTTTCACAAGTCTTAAATGACAATGGACACGAGGTACGTATTTGGGGAAACATTCCCGATCAAATCAATGAAATTAATACCTATCATACTAACAAACACTACTTTAAAGATGTCGTTCTAGATGAAAAAATCATTGCCTACACCGACTTAGCAGAGGCATTGAAAGATGTGGATGCGATTTTGTTTGTTGTCCCAACAAAAGTGACACGACTTGTTGCCCAACAAGTTGCAAAAACCTTGGACCATAAGGCTATTATCATGCACGCATCAAAGGGATTAGAACCTGATAGCCATAAACGATTATCAACCATCCTTGAAGAAGAAATTCCTGAACATCTCCGCAGTGATATTGTCGTTGTTTCAGGACCTAGTCATGCAGAAGAGACCATTGTGCGTGACCTGACTTTAATCACTGCTGCTTCTAAAGACTTACAAACAGCTCAATACGCTCAAGAGCTCTTTAGTAATCACTACTTCCGACTTTATACTAATACGGATGTTATCGGAGTTGAAACTGCTGGTGCTCTTAAAAATATTATTGCTGTCGGTGCTGGAGCTTTACATGGTTTGGGATTTGGTGACAATGCTAAGGCAGCCATCATCGCTCGAGGTTTGGCAGAAATTACCCGCCTAGGAGTAGCACTTGGGGCCAGTCCATTGACCTATAGTGGCTTATCCGGTGTAGGAGACTTGATCGTAACGGGAACCTCTATCCACTCTCGTAACTGGAGAGCCGGAGATGCTCTTGGTCGTGGAGAATCTCTAGCTGATATCGAAGCCAATATGGGCATGGTGATTGAAGGAATTTCAACGACTCGAGCAGCTTATGAACTAGCGCAAGAACTTGGAGTCTATATGCCAATTACACAAGCCATTTACCAAGTTATTTACCACGGAACCAATATCAAAGATGCCATTTATGACATCATGAACAATGAATTTAAAGCAGAAAATGAGTGGTCTTAACCCTCTAGAGAAAGGATTCTTATGACATCAAAAGTTAGAAAGGCAGTCATCCCTGCCGCTGGACTTGGGACTCGATTTTTACCAGCAACCAAAGCACTTGCTAAAGAAATGTTGCCAATTGTAGACAAACCAACTATCCAATTTATCGTAGAAGAAGCTCTTAAATCAGGTATTGAAGATATTCTGGTTGTCACTGGTAAATCAAAACGTTCTATTGAAGACCACTTTGACTCAAACTTTGAGCTTGAGTACAACCTCAAAGAAAAAGGCAAACATGACTTGTTAAAATTGGTAGACGAAACAACTGGCATTCGCCTTCACTTTATCCGTCAAAGCCATCCTCGTGGTCTTGGCGATGCTGTCTTACAAGCAAAAGCTTTTGTGGCGAATGAACCCTTCGTTGTCATGCTTGGTGACGACCTAATGGATATCACAGATGACAACGCTGTACCTTTGACAAAACAATTGATGAATGATTACGAGTCGACTCACGCATCAACAATTGCTGTTATGCCTGTCCCTCATGAAGAAGTTTCAGCATATGGAGTTATCGCTCCTCAGGGTGAAGGGATTAATGGTCTCTACAGTGTCGAAACTTTCGTTGAAAAACCAGCTCCAGAGGATGCTCCAAGTGATTTAGCAATTATCGGGCGCTATCTGCTCACACCAGAAATTTTTGAGATCCTCGAAAATCAAGCTCCCGGTGCTGGAAATGAAATCCAGCTTACCGACGCTATTGATACACTTAATAAAACACAACGTGTTTTCGCCCGTGAATTTACAGGAGCTCGTTACGACGTTGGGGATAAGTTTGGCTTTATGAAAACATCTATTGACTATGCCCTCAAACACCCACAAGTCAAAGATGACTTGAAAGATTACCTCATCCAACTAGGAAAAGAATTGGCTGAGAAGGAATAACATAAAAAGATAAGGTTCAAAAATGCCTTATCTTTTTTCATTACACAACTATTATTATAAGCTCGTCACAAACCCATTCCCCTGTAGAGAAGCAAGACTGCCAATCCTACGAATAACACTAACGCTACCAGTCTCTGACTAGCGCTATACATCCGTCTTTCTCCTTGAACTGGAAAGATAATTGCTAGAAATGCTCCACCAACTGCTCCCCCGATATGACCTGCTAGGCTGATTCCTGGAATCAGAACACTTCCAATAATGTTAACCACAAAAAGTGTCAGATAAGATTGCCCTAGCTGTTGGATATAGGGGTTGCGAGTGGCATAGCGAAGAATGATAATCGCTGCAAATAGCCCATAGAGAGAAGTAGAAGCTCCTGCTGCTAAGGATTTTGGACTAAATACAAAAACAAAGAGATTCCCCATCATTCCTGATAAGAGATAGAGAAAGAAAAACTTCTTGGATCCGAAAATTTCCTCTACTTGCCTACCAAGATAATAGAGAGAAAGCATATTAACAATGAAATGCTCCCACCCAATATGAACAAAAATGGCAGAAAAGAGACGCCAAATCTGCTCAGGAAAGAGGCGAATAGCTGGTCCATACATAGCTCCAAATCGAAATAATGTATCCGCCCTGTCAAAGTTTCCACCTGCATTGACCAACATTAGTAAAAATACCAAGGCCGTCACAAAAAGGAAGAAACTCGTCACAGGATAACGTCTATCAAAGATTTCCTTCATCAATCAAAACCTCCTGAACAGGAATATCATGGTTTTCAGAGATAAAATCCTGAATTTGACAAGGATAAACCGTACTCAAAGTATGACCAGAAAAATGTTCTAGATAGCGGTCATAATAACCTCCACCATATCCAATCCGATATCCTTCCGTCGTAAAAGCCAGACCAGGAACATGAATCAAATCAATCTGAGAGGCATCCACCACTTCCAAATCTCCCTGTGGTTCCAGTAAGCCAAAGGAAGTTTTGGCTAGTTGTTGCGGATTATAGACTACAAAGTCCATGCACCCCTTGGGATAGGTTTTGGGTATCAGAACCTTCTTGCCATCCTTCTGCGCCTGCTCAATCAGTTCCTGCGTTTGAAACTCATGAGGAAAAGAGAGGTAGGTTGCGATGATCTTAGCTTCTTGGTAAAAGGGGTGTTGTAAAAGTCGCTCAGTTAAAGCTTGGTCTATAAACTGTTTTTGCTCTCGAGGTAAAGCCTTCATTTCTTGCAAGAATTGCTTACGTAATTCCGATTTCATAGACAACCCCTCTACTCTGCTGCCTTCTTTTTCAGGAAACTAGAGACCGCGTCCACCCCAATAGCTAAGGCTTCTTCCTTAGGACTCATCTGAGGGTGATGAAGGGCGTAGGGACTATCAATACCTAGCCAGAACATAACGCCATCAACTTTTGAAAGGAGGTAACCAAAGTCTTCACCTGTCATAGCAGGCTCGATATCAATCAACTCGATTCCCTCTTTCTCTTCAAAAAAGTCCATCAGTTCACGCGCCAAGGCTGGATTGTTCTCAACAGGCAGGTATCCACCTTGTTTGAGTTCCACTTCGACTTCCATATCAAAGGCAGCTGCAACTCCTTCTGCAACTGTTTTGACCCTCTTTTGAACCAAGAGACTCATATCTTGAGTCAAGGCCCGAATAGTTCCATGTAAAAAGGCTATGTCTGTGATGACATTGTTGGTTGTTCCAGCTTGGAAAACTCCAAAGGTCACCACCGCTCCCTCGATTGGGTTGACATTGCGGCTGACAACTGACTGTACTTGGGTCACAAAGTAACTAGCAGCCACCAAGGCATCATTAGCTTCATGTGGAAAGGCTGCGTGGCCACCTTTGCCTTTGAAACGAATCTTCACCTCGCAAGTACCTGCAAAGAGTGTATGAGTATTGGTCGCAATCTGACCAACCTTCAAATCTGGACGGACATGGAGACCATAAAATTGATCTGGTAGCCAATCTCTAAAAGCCCCGTCCTCATACATAAGCATACCACCTGCTTCATTTTCTTCAGCAGGTTGAAACAGAAAGAGCAGATTATTCTTGGGTTGCTCTTCAAGGGCGCGCTCGAGACAGCCCAAAGCAATAGTCATGTGGAAATCATGGCCACAAGCATGCATACGACCTTGGTGCTGAGAAGCGAAAGGAAGTCCTGTTTGTTCGACGATAGGCAGGCCATCAATGTCTGTCCTCCAACCAATAGTACGCTCTGGCTGACTTCCCTGCAAATAAACCAAAATACCTGTCCGCCAAGTACGAACTTGGACAAAATCCTTGCTCGCAGTCAATTTCTCAATCACATCCAGCAGATAAGCCTGAGTCTTGAACTCCTCCAAGCCAATCTCTGGAATCTGGTGCAAATCTCGTCTAGTCTGAATCAAATCTAACATCTATCTTTCCTCCTATATAGCAGAAAGAGGCTGGAAGAAGGGTTCCGCCTCTTTATTACTTTTACAATTATAAGGTACGAAGCGCATCCTCTAGCGCTGTTTTTTGTTGGGTTTGGGCATCAATCTCTTTGATTATACGAGCTGGAACACCTGCTACCACCACGTTTTCTGGGACATCTTGGGTAACAATAGCTCCTGCTGCGACAACTGAACCACTACCGATTTGGACCCCTTCGATAACCACTGCATTGGCGCCGATAAGAACATTATCTCCAACACGGACTGGTTCTGCGCTCGCTGGCTCAATCACACCTGCAAGAACCGCACCTGCACCAACGTGACTGTTTTTCCCAACGATAGCACGGCCACCAAGGATAGCACCCATGTCAATCATAGTTCCTGCACCAATTTCAGCACCGATATTGATAACCGCTCCCATCATGATAACAGCATTGTCACCAATTTCAACCTGGTCACGGATAATAGCACCCGGCTCAATACGAGCATTAAGAGCACGTTTGTCTAGCAAAGGAACTGCAGAATTACGAGCATCTTGCTCAACAACATAGTCTTGATTTTCTACCAAACCTTCGAGAAGAGGAGCAACGTCCTTCCAGTCTCCAAATAGGACATTCCCTAGTTTGACAACAGAGCTTGGTACAGCAGTTGCAAGTTGTCCTTCAAAGGTTACTTTAACACTAGTTTTCTTTTCAGCATTGGCGATAAATTGGATAATTTCTTGTGCGTTCATTTTTGTGGCAGTCATAGGCGCCTCCTAGTTCATTTTAATGATACCTATTCTACCAAAAAAGACCTCAAATTTGAAGCCTTTTTGTTTGTTTTTAGGTATGATTTTTAGGGATGTGAGATAAAACGTGCTGTCGGTAAAAGCAAGCCCCTACCGATACAACCTAAAAACACTCTTCACAACTATCTCCCCGTGTTTTATTGACTATTCTAGTATAGCACACTTTTAGAATTAAGAAAAGACTTTTTATTTACTTTCTTTCGCTTCTTCTATCGATAGGAAAATCATAGGTAAAATAATCAAGGCCATAGCTAGAAGAAGGGACCAATCCACTACTAAACCTAAAAATAAAACACTCAAAAGGGCAGAAGAGAGAGGTTCACTGGCACTAATAACGGAAACCACCAAAGGAGAAACCAAGGACACAGCCTTCATGGAAATAAAAAAAGCAAAAGCCGTCCCAAAGAAAGCGATAATGAGACAAATCAAGATACTCCAAATATCAGGAGTAAAGGAAAGCTGATAAACCGGCGAGAGGCCATTGCTAAATAAACCTGCCAAAATCATCCCCCACCCAACCGTGGGTACAAAACCATAGCGCTTCGCAAAAGGTTGGGGCAAGATAACATTAAACATGACCCCCATGGCACTCAGCAAACCCGTCACAAGTGCTAGCGGTGTCATGGATAATTGAGAGAGATCTCCCTTTGTCGCCATCAGGCAAACACCCAACATGGCAACCAAAACATAAAAAATAGCGCTTTTTGACGCTCGTTTTTGATAAACCAAGCGATTGTAAAAGAGGATAAAGACTGGACTGATAAACTGTAAAATAGTTGCTGTCGCTGCATTTGAGTATTCTACACAGAGATAGAAAAAATACTGAACTGAAAAAATCCCCAAAATAGCATAGGCTAAAAAGGGCAGGTAATTTTTCTTATCTCGCCAAATATCTAGCACTTGCGATTTTAATTGCATCGCAGACCAAATGAGCACAAGACTCCCTGCTAGTGTCAAACGCATAGAGGTAATCCAGCCAGAGGACACTTGATAATGAGTAAAGAAATACTCTCCTAGAATCCCACAGATTCCCCAGATTAAGCCAGATAGGAGCGAATAAATGGTTCCTTTAACAATCTTTTTCTGATACTGATTCATACCTTTATTGTAACACGAAAGGAAAAAAGAAAAAAGTGGCAATAGAAAAGTCCCATAAGATCTATAATGAAAAGTTACCAAACAACTCATTAGAAAGAATCATATGGAACAACTACACTTTATCACAAAGCTACTCGATATTAAAGAACCTAATATCCAAATTATGGATGCTATCAATAAGGGTAACTTCTCAAAGTAACTTCCACTTTTACTAGCGGTGGAACTTAGTTTGGGAATTTAGCTGTTATCAATAGGAATACCCACAAGTAAATCATCTCTAAACTGGAATACGATGCCCCATCTTGTCCTCATTGTGGGAAATCAAATGAAGAAATATGACTTTCAAAAACTGTCTAAGATTCCTTACCTTGAAACGACTGGTATGCCTACTAGAATTCTGCTTAGCAAGCGACGATTCAAGTGCTATCACTGTTCAAAACGATGGTGGCTGAGACTTCTATCGTCAAGAGGAATCACCAAATCCCTCGTATCATCAATCAAAAGATTACTCAAAAGCTGATTGAAAAGACTTCTATGACCTATATTTCACATCAGCTAGCCATTTCAACTTCAACTGTCATTCACAAGCTCAATGACTTTCACTTTGAATGTAACTTTAGTCATTTGCCTGAAATTATGCCCTTGGACGTTAAAACAGTCAGGTGAGTGACTGTTTCAATCGGTAGATGAAGATGAGTTTCATTGCGCAAGATTTTCATAATCTCAGTATCATAGCTGTTCTTGAGGGAAGAACAAAAGCTATCATTCAAAATCACTTTCTTCGCTACCATAGAGCTGTTCGCTGTCAGGTAGAAATTATTACTATGGATCTGTTTAGTCCTTATTATGACTTGGTTAAACAGCTTCGCTTCCGAATTTCTATGCTCAGGCTGAAACAGTCTCCCAGACTGTTTCACTCCCAAACTCTAAAATCGTTCTAGATCGTTTTCACATTGTTCAACATCTAAGCCGTGCTATGAGTCGTGTGCGTGTTCAAATCATGAATCAATTTGAACGAAAATCTCATGGATACAAGGCTATCAAGCGTTACTGGAAGCTCATTCAACAAGATAGTCGTAAACTCAGTGATAAGCGATTTTATCGTCCTACTTTTCGTATGCACTTGACCAATAAAGAGATATTAGACAAGCTTTTGAGCTATTCAGAAGACTTGAAACACCACTATCAGTTCTATGAATCTTGCTTTTTCACTTTCAGAATAAAGAGCCTAACAAATTTTTTGTACTCATTGAGGACAATCTAAAGCAGCTTCATCCTCTTTTTCAGACTGTCTTTAAAACATTACTAAAGGACAAAGAGAAAATCGTCAACACCCTTCAATTGCCTTACTCAAATGCCAAACTGGAATCGACTAATAATCTCATCAAACTTATCTAACGAAATGCCTTTGGTTTCAGAAACTTTGAAAACTTCAAAAAACGGATTTTTATCGCGCTAAATATCAAAAAACGGACAAAATGTGCCTTTCTCGAGCTTAGCTGACTTCAACCCACTACAGTTGACAAAGAGCCAATTAAAAAAAGAGAGAAGCAAACTGATTCTCTCTTAATGTATATAATATCTAGTTAACCAAAAAAAGATACGCTTACGTATCTCTGTAATGAATCGGGAAGACAGGATTCGAACCTGCGACACCTTGGTCCCAAACCAAGTACTCTA
>OBVV01000566.1_pt1 | contig 13874 bp, 13 predicted proteins | sample 1476221 | NCBI WGS metagenome assembly OBVV01 (sample SAMEA2580029, study PRJEB22360) | human gut metagenome | biome: human gut; feature: human-associated habitat; material: faeces | place: Denmark | collected 2008/2010 | reverse complement strand
AAATTTTTCCGAGACACCGCGTAATAGTACGGTCTGGAACAGAAAAATGATGAAATTTTATGCGAAAAAAGAAAGATATAGATATAATGCAGAAGAAAGAAACGGGGAAAAATACCGGATATACTCTGCAGAACAGATAGGCGAAGAAACAAATTTTTCAAGTTCACCCCCCCCACTATGCAAAAAATGTATGGATGATAAAATCAAAACAAGCCAGGATGCAGTAACGGATTCCAAACTATCCCAGCAAATACATTCTGGAAAAGCAACGAAAAGTGTGTATTCTAAAAATTCTACGACTACAATAAACAAGCAGCTTTCCTGGACTTCCAATCCTGCTCCAACAAGAAAAGCAAAAACTCCTTCCCTGTGGAAACGACAAAAAAATCCGAGCAAAGAAGAAAACAAGCATACCTCAACAAGACCGTAAAGGGCTAGTTCCACCATTTCAGGTACCTTTTAAAGAAAAAAAACACCTGTTTTTGCCCTTCACGCCCTTCACCAGTGCATAGAGAGTCGTCATTTTTAGTCATATGCGACAAGAGACAAATCGGTGTGAAGGGCTAAAAAGGCAATAAACTCACATCTCGTACATATCGTACACACTAAAAGGACCGGTTAGCCATCTAAATATCATTATCAAATGACTTCACTATTGTGACCTCTTCCCATCCCTCTTTCTGCTTCTCACCATTTACATAAAGATAGAAGACATTTTCAGGTTCATGATTTTCCCACCAAAAAGAATTGGAAAAACGAAAGACTGTATTCCAACTTCCATCACCCCAGTTTATCACAAACTCTTCATCTTCATAACATGTCTGTCGATCGAAATCACCGAATGTCAGAAAATAACGTCCATCTTCATTGTAAGGTTTACACACCTGCAACCCATTCCACACAACCGGTATTGCCCTTGATCCAGAAGAATGCTCCGGTTCCCAATGCATCTCATATTCCTTAGCTTTGTAAAGGACCTTAATCTTATTGTTCACAATCGTGTTCGTCACTTCCGGATTCAACAAATCATGTCCTTCGCTATCGGTTACATAAACCTTAATAACCACAGGAAGTATATCATATTCTGTACCAGGTAGCGGACCTTCAGGATAGCCATCATCTTTGCAGGCAGATAGTCCGACCGCAAAACCAAATACCAACAATGCTGCAACTACATTTTCTACGATTCTCATATATTCTAAATTGATTTATTAAAGTTATCGCATTACTTTTATTCTACTATAAAACGATCAAAATTACCACATCACAAGCTGCAATATATTCCTTATCAATCCTTATTGACGATATCCCCTCTAATTTCGGGAAGAAGGAACAGAGCAAAAAGTAGGAGAAATATTCTCACGTTTTATAAATAAATCTGATACTCGTTAGTATCTTCAGAAGTCAACTCAGTAGAGCCTAGGATCAATCAACATTACATCATCTTAGAGATTAAAATCAGTCGATGATGCAGCCCCATGCCACAGTGAATCTTTGGAGTTACAAAAAAACACGCACGAAGCAACACTTAACACAAATAAATTTGAGAAAACGTTTTCATAGATATTAAATTTTAATCAACGACTTACATCTTATTCCTTTTGTGCAATTTAAACATAAAAGGAATAAGATACAAGCATTCACGGTTTTTTCTTTAAAGATCGATTCGATGAAAAATGAAACAGACTAAAACATTATTACATGGAGTGTAACTGCAATCATCTGTCTCCACGCGCCCAACGAACAATAGTCCTCTACTTAATTCTTATAATTAGTGCAAAAGAAAAGGCATATCAAACTCTATTTTGAGTAATGATACACCCTTCTCTTTTACCTCCGTACTATTCAAGATTCAGATTAACATTCATCTTGAATAAAATTGAGTTTTAAACAAGTTTTCAAAATACATTGAGCAATTCCACGTCAAAAATCAATGTGGAACAAGCCGGAATGGGGCCTGAAGGCCGATTACCATACCCCAGTTCAGAAGGAATATAAATCACCCAACGATCGCCGACACGCATCTGCTGCAAAGCTATCTGCCAGCCTTCTATCACATCCGACAAGCGCAATGCTTCTGGACATCCTCTCTTCCACGAGTTATCAAATTCACGCCCATTGATCAGCGTTCCTCGATAATGCACAGAAACAATACTTCTCAAATTAGGCGATTGTGTACCACTTCCCTGCTGAACAACCTCATACATAATACCGGAAGGATGTCTTTGTACTCCTTCTTTCTGTGAAATTTCTTTCAAGAAATCAATGTTCTGCTGTTTATATTCCTCTTTCCTTGCCATAAATCCAATCAATTACACCGACAAAGATACAAAGAGTTTATAAAAGCTCAGAATATGGACTTCTATTTATGACGGGAAGCACGAATGACCTCGATAACAAATGCTACAATCAGTCCAATACCTCCTCCCAACAACACACAGGCACCATAAATAATGGAAACGGTTTCACGGACAGGACGACTGATTTCATCGCTCGCAAAATATTCCGGCTGTGAGTTTAAAACGAGACAATAGCCAGCCAATAGCCCCAGTCCAAGCCCTATCAGCAGACAGCCAAAACGAAGAGAGGTAGAAGATGTTGGAAAAAGATTCTCCTTCAAATCACACAAAGACAAGCCACCATTTTTCAGCTTTTCGTCCGTCAAAGTTTCCACAGGAAGTTTTTCTATCAACATCATACGTTCTTTCCTACCGACAAACAGTTCGAACAACTTGTAAATAACTCCAAAAACTATTGCAACATTAGCCACAATCATTAATTCTTCCATATCGCATTTCTTTTAAGTGAATAATTTTGTTTCTTTGTCCGTTTAGACGAACCAATACATGAAAAGGTTACAATTCTAATGAAGAAAAAATTTTTTCTCAATTTTTGTAACCTCGACTTCTGACAAGCGTCTAAAAAGACAAATGAAAAAAGACGAATCATATATCATCACGCGTATCCTGGCAGGAAAGACTGAAGAGTATGCTTACTTCCTCGATACCTACGGACAACCGGTTTTTGCTTTGATTGTCCGTATGGTCAATTCCGAAGAAGATGCCGAAGAGCTGACGCAAGATGCATTTATGAAAGCCTTCGAACATTTATCAGCCTTCAACGGGAAAAGTAGTTTCTCTACTTGGATTTACCGTATTGCCTATAATACGGCACTCTCTTTTCTGAGAAAGAAAAATGTAGAACAAACTGTGATTGACGAAAACTCTTGGAGCCAGATATCGGATACACAAATAGATGATGCTTTGAATAATGACTCAGAAGAACAAATAGAAAAGCTACAACAAGCATTGACCAAACTGACGGCCGAAGAACGTGCGCTGGTCACTCTATTTTATGAAGAGGAACGTCCTATACAGGAACTTGCCCACATCCTGAACCTGAACGAAGGGAATATTAAAGTCAAACTACATCGCTTACGCAAAAAATTATATCTACTGATGCAAAAGGAGGATTAACTATGACAGACAACAAGGACAATGGATTAAGAAAAGCTGCCAGACAAAATCATACTCCACGGCTTTCCAGCAATTTCACCTATCGCACCATGAAACGGATTGCTGAAGAAATGTATCTGCGTGAGAAACGACAAGAAAAACGTATGTTCATATTAATGATCATCACAGTTGCTTGCATGTTCACAGGATGCATCGGCATGGTCGTATGGGCATACGGAAAAGAAATAGCCGAAGCATTGTATATAATGACCCATAGCTTGCCCGAACCTTCATCGCTCATATTCTATCTTCCCATGCTGATAGCCTTGCCTCTATTGCGAATTTTCGACCGCTGGTTAAGACGTAAGTACAAGCATTTATTGTAATCAGACTCAAGTTTACATTATCTATAAAGACTAACATAAAAACTCCCTTTGCTCAAGCCTTAAGCCGAACAAAGGGAGTACAACCTCTATCCTAAAAATTAATCTTGCCTATTGAAATAAGCATATTTATAAGTTTAATAATATCACATTTTATTGTGCAGTCAGTTCTATCACATGACTCTGAGTTGCGGCAAAGCCAAAGACATTCAGACCAACCTTCATCAGATAATCACCCGAGAACACCTTTCCATTTGCTTCCAATGTAGAAGTTACTCCAGGCATCAGGTTGATTTCCTCTACTTTATACATTTTATGGGCATCCAGTCCCTGTAACTTTACAGCCATCAGTTTTTCCTGATAGCGAGGATAGATATCATAAGCAAACAGTACGGCTTTATTTGTATCCTTGCTTACATAATTTACAGCCATGTGATTGGTAACATACGGTGAAACCAGACGATACTGATCACCATCCATTACTGCTGGCTGCAAACGCTTCCAGTTGGCTACAGCTTCCTGACAATAAGACAGCTCATCCTTCGTCATATCCTTCAGGCCTATATCAAATCCCAGCTTACACATAGAAGCCATATCCGTACGGAATTTCACAGAAGTATTCTTGTTCCAGCTTGTCACATGAGCACACATGGCCTTTGCCGGGAAGAATTGAGAGAATCCCCACTGAATGTAAGCACGTTCTACCGGATCTGTATTATCACTACACCAGAATTCTGTAAAGTATTTCAGTGCTTCATAATCACAGCGAGCACCACCTCCTGAGCAAAGCATCATCGGTACATCCGGATAATTTTCTTTTACCCGTTTCATGACATTATACACGCCGCGTACATGATCGATATACAGATTGCCCTGCTTTTCCTTCAGATACGGAGAATAAATATTTGTAATCGGACTGTTGCAATCCCATTTAAAGAATGCTATTTCCGGATTTTCCTTCATCAATTTGTCAACCACTCCGTATACATAGTCCTGTACTTCCGGATTACTTAAATCCAATACCAGCTGATTGCGGTAATAATACAATTTTCTCTTTGTATCGTGGATTGCCCAGTCGGGATGTTTTTCAAACAATTCACTCTTCGGATTTACCATTTCCGGCTCAATCCAAATACCAAATTTTACACCAGCTTCCTTTGCAGCCTCTACCAGTGCAGGTACGCCACCAGGCAACTTGCTATGAGTTACTTCCCAGTCGCCCAATCCTGCCTTATCATCTTTACGAGGATATTTATTGGCGAACCAACCGTCGTCCAGCAAGAACATGTCCACACCTAAGTGCTTAGCCTCTTTCATCAGTTCTGCCAGCTTTTCCTGATTAAAATCAAATCCGGTATTTTCCCAGTTGTTCAACAATGTAAGTCGGTCTTTCTTTCCATCCTTCAAACTATAATTACGAGCCCAGTTGTGCAAATTGCGGCTACCTTCAGACGTACCATTATAGCTTAATGTAAAAATGAACTCAGGAGTAGTAAACACTTCGTCTTTTTTCAATTCATAATAAGAAGCATAAGGATTGATAGCAGGAATAACACGAAGATTTCCGGCATTGTCCACTTCAAACGTAAAGCGGAAGTTACCAGTCCATCCCAATGTACCCATCAGTACCTCACCCTGATTTTCGGCAACCGGCTGTCCCAATCCAACTTCAAAGAACGGATGCGTATGCATTGCTGCACGGCTACCCAACTTGGTATCAATCACTTTCTTTCCAAACTGTAATTGCTGACTGCTCATCTGTGCTTCTTTTGCCCAGTCACTGCTAAATTCTGTCAGATAATAAGAAGGACAATTGAAATACAACATGGTAGAAGCATACGTATTCAGCGTTACCGGACGCTTTTCCTGATGCTTGATTTCACTCCATGTCTTGATTACATTCTCTTTCTGATAAGCAATATAATGTAAAGTAACATCTACCGGATACTGGTCATCACGCAGATTAATGGTAGTATGTACACCACCCTCTACTGGTTGTGTAGCAGATGATACATAATATAGATAAGTAGAATTATGTCCATCATTATGAGTTATCGCAATAGCCGGTTCAAAATAATCTTCATTTCCTGAGCCACTATATACTTCCCATCCACGCTGACTGATACTTCCATCGGAACCTGCATGTACATCCCATGCGAAATTCTGGATATCAGCATCATTTAAAAGTTTCTCACCCAGATAAGTCTGATATAGACGTCCGTTATCTCCTACCTGAAGAATCAGATCGGTCTGCTCCGTAGAAATACGAAACACTTTCTTTTCGACAGCATTTACCTGCATGGCAGCCAGTAATAATGCTCCTGATACTAATAATTGTTTCATGGTTATCTAAAGATTTTCAGTTTATATTTTTAGAACTTAATACTTGCGCTGAATTCAACTGTAAATGGACGCAAATAGCTTCCGCTCATGTAGCAACCAGCATATTTTGAAGCTTCTTCCTTCGTAATCAGTTCAGAACCGCTGATGGTACCCTTCGCACCTTTCTGATTCAGGAAGTTCACTACAGATACTCCCAGATCCAGATGCTTGTTTACACTCCAGTTGATTCCACCAAATGTTTCCCAGCGTCCGTTAAAGTAAAGTGCTTCCTGCAAATTGGCATAGGTTTTACCGAAATAACGGAAGCTCAACCACAAGCGTAAATCTTTTGTAATGTTGTAACTTGGATCCAACTCTACAAGAATCTGAGGAATTTCCTTCACAATCATATTGTTGGCATTGACACTCATCTGTGTTCCATCATTGAAAGTCACGCCTGCACTATAATTTTTGTACACAGGCTTCTGATAAGTAAACAATGCGTGCAGATGGAATCCCTTGAACGGGTCAATTTCAGCAGAAGTCGTCCATCCCAGTGTCTGGATATCATAAATCAGCAAAACGGTCTTGCCTTCACTCGTACCAGGTTTAGTCAGATTCTGCTGATCGATGTTATTGGTCTTTGCGATATAAGTTACCATGGAAGTCAAATCAATCCAGCTATTCTTATAGAATAACCCGCCACGGATCAAAGGAATAGTCACACGTTTATACTGCTCTTCTGTAGGACCTGTTCCTGCATATTCATTGATTCTGCCACAGTCGCATCAGCCGTCAAGCCAAAATGTTTAGTCATATTATAAGTCAACTGAGCAGTTGCAGCATAATTCAGTTTATCCTTTGTAACATTAGCAGGAGTAATCACTTCACCGTCAGGAGCTGTACCACCGATATAGAATCCTGAGTAGCGTGAATGGGCAACCTGGTCGGCCGACATACGATAATATTCCAGTCGCCCACCATAATAGAAGTTCAATTTTGGAGAAATTTGCCAGTTATCGGTTACATATACCGCCAATTTATTTTCCGATCCTACCGTGTATTCCGGACTCAGTTCATTAAAGCCATAGAAGCGTGAACCATCTGAAGCTGTCAGAATATCAGGATACTCTTTTACGCTCCCCACCCACTGGAAAGAAGATGAATGATAATCCAAATAATAATACCATTCATTCAATCCAAAGCGCAACTGGTGATTGCCAAAACGTTTCTCAAGTTCTGAAGTAATCAGGAAATTCTGAACTTTTCCAAAGTGCAGCCAAGTACGTCTGCCTTCCACAAGACCTGAATAAGGTGTGCCATCAGCCAGCGTATAACCATCTTCCACACTCAGCTCACTAATAGTACTACCACCAAAATCGACATAATTGGCTTCCGGAGCATTCATATACTTCATATTCAAACTCCATTTCGCACCATTGTCAAAAGTATAATCAGTTAACAACGCAATTTCGTGCGAACGGTTATTCTCTAAGTCACGCAAATTAGCCTTTTTCATCTTTCCATCCATGACATCCATATACTCTATTTCACCACTTGCCGGACCATAAGAAGCCAGACCGGGTTCAAATCCTGGAATTTCCTTGATGGAACCATCACCTACGTAAATAAAAGGTGCAGCATTCAGTTCATTTCCTGTATTTCGGCTATAAGCATATTTATATTGCAAACTGATCTTACCTTTATTACCCAACAAACGTGTTATGCCAGCACGATACATTTGCATACGGTCGGTATATTCATCAAATTTTGCCTCAAAACTTCCGGGATCGAAATTCTGATATACGCTGCCAGAATACAACCATTTATCACCGATACCACCTGAAACGTTTAAATCGAACTGCTGCATACCGAAATGATTGGCGCGGTAATTCAATATTCCTTTAAATTCTTTCTGACCCAACTTACTATAGGAATCGACCGAATAAGCGATATTACCTGTACGAATAGCCGACTCTGAAGGTGACATCAAACCAACTTCTCCTAAACTGGCATCACTACGCCAATGATATTGCAATTTATGTACAGCAGACGAATATACGGCAGGAAGACCATTCTCATATACGTTTACATCTTCACTAGGTAAACCAATTTGAATTTCACGAGGCTTTGTCGCATCTGAAGCATTCAGCATGACATTACGTTCACTACCATCTGCCTTCTTCACATTCACACTATCTGTTACTGTTTGTGCAGAAGCAACAGAAAGCAGACCCGATGTCCAGACCGCAATCATTGTGCAAGGGAATAACATTTTTGTTCTCATAAATCTACAATTTAAGGATTATACATTCCAAAGGTTAATAATCACTCTTTCAACGAGGAACATTCTGTAAAGAAATTCTTCGTGCCGCAAAAGTAATATGAGGTGATTCCCTTTGTTTCTAGCAGTAGAGCTAAAGTAGATGAAGCACAACACTATAAATCTATATACATATGATAATCAATACTTTTATAAGTTGCATTTAAAAATCAAAGTAGATATAAACTTTTACTTTTTTCTCAAAATAGATAATCTCTAAAATTGGATATTCAACAAAAAATCCTTATTTTCGCTTTTGATAAAGCTACAAGGAAGAATCTTAAGCCAAGTATTATATGAAGAATCTACTTTCTCTGTTTTTGTTTATCATTCCACTTCAAGTTATCCATGCACAACAAGATATTAAAGATCTTTACAGACAACTTGAACTTTCCCTGGCTCAACGCAATATAGCTTCCCAACGTAAAGAAGCTCGAATTGACAGTATCCAAAATTTAATAACGCTGGATATGTCGGCTCAAAAGCTTTTCGACCATTACTATACCCTCTATCAGGAATATCTTACGTACAGATCTGATTCTGCCTTCTTTTATATTGACAAGGCGGAAGAAATAGCTTCACGAACCAATATTCTCAAGCAGAAACATCTTTGCTATATCAGCCGGGCGACCGTACTGGCCACAACCGGATATTTTTCTCAGGCTTTATCTCAGTTACAACATATTGACAGAGCAAGCATAGATAGTACATTACTTGCAGACTATTATGAAGCCTACGAATGGGTATATAGTGTATGGAGTGAATATACCGATGATGAATACTATGCCCCACACTACCGGAAAAAAGAGATTCTTTACAACGACTCTTTACTACAGTACTCCCTCCCGGGAGCAATGAATATTATTACTGGACCGGAGAATACAAAGCACGGACCGGTGATCAGGAAGGTGCACAAAAAGCTTATGAAAAGGCATTGAAAGGTATACCTGTAAATACTCGACTTTATGCATGCATTACGTGCGGACTGGCTTTTGCTCATAGCAGACAAGGACATCTGCAAGAGCTTGAACGCTATCTGATTCTTTCCGCCATATCCGACAATGTCTGCCCACTAAAAGAAAACTTGTCGCTACAGGAGTTGGCTTTATACATTTATCGACAAAAGACACAATCAATGGAGCAGGCCAACCGATACCTGCAATATTCCATGGAAGACGCAACTTTCTACAACAACCGCCTTCGAATGCTTGAAATAGCTCGTAAAATCCCTGCTATCTTCAATGCATACCAACAGGAAAACATTGATGCGAAACATCACCTCACAGCAGCTGTAATTTTCATCAGTGCTTTAAGTCTGTTGCTGATTGCATCCATCGTCTTTATACGCCGTCAGTTACGACAGGTAAATAAAGCACAGCATTCTCTTAAGGAATTGAATGAACAACTCTGCCATCTCAACGATGAACTTTTCAAAACGAACCATACACGGGAAGAATATGTCAGTCTGTTTCTCGATTTATGTGCCTCCTATATCGACAAACTTAACCGCTACCAAGATTTGGTAAAACGAAAAATCAAGGCAAAACAGGCCGATGATTTATTAAAACAAAACAATACAAAAATGTCGGAAGCAGATACCAAACGTTTTTTCGTAAATTTTGATACTGCATTTCTGACCCTTTATCCTCAGTTCATAACAGAGTTCAATGATCTGTTACGTCCCGGAGAAGAAATTTATCCACAAAAGGGAGAAATTCTTAACACAGAGCTACGAATCTTTGCCCTTATCCGCATGGGAATTAAAGACAGTTCCCGTATAGCCACCCTCATGTTTTATTCCCCACAAACCATTTATAACTATCGGACATCTGTACGTAACCGTGCGCGTAATCGGGATGAATTTGAAGAACAAGTCAAGCAATTATGCATCACCTTACGTTGATATACAAAAAAACAATCCTCCTGTATATAGCCATATAAATGAACCAAGGCTAAAAACAGGAGGATTGTTTATACTGATTTATAGATTATAAGCAAAATCAGAAAATACTTTATTTCCGATAATTTGCCAGTTCTTCTGCATTGAACTTACGGATAAAGTTGAAATGTTTCTCAACTTCCGATTCTGCATAATTTACATATACATTCAACGACTTGCCAAACAGTTCAGGAGCTTTCGTTGCATCCTGCAGCAACAGATGACTCATTACGCAGACAGCCGCCATTTCATACAAGCGACGTGCTACGAAATCGAGCAATTCCTGGTTTTGAGCTTCTTTTACTGCATTCGTACAAGCCTCCAGCTTACGAGTCATTTCCTTGATACGGTTCATATAATCTTCATATTCCGGAGCGCAAGGAATCGTTTCGTATTCATGCAAGGTAGCAGCATAAGCACCGTTGGTTACATAACGGATAGCTGCAACAGTCTGCAACTGAGTAGTACCTTCGTAAATACTTGTAATACGAGCATCACGGTAGATACGCTGGCAAGCATATTCCATCATGAATCCAGAACCGCCATGTACCTGAATACAGTCGTATGCATTCTGGTTGGCATATTCAGAGTTCATACCTTTTGCCAGCGGAGTAAAGCTATCGGCCAGTTTTGCATAACGTTTCTGTTCCTGACGTTCTTCCGGAGTCAGCTTACGCTCACGGGCAATATCATCCAAAGCCTTATAGATATCTACGTAACGAGAAGTCTGATACAATAACGCACGACCAGCATCCAGTTTGGCCTTGATAGTAGCCAGCATGTCGTATACAGCCGGGAACTCGATAATGGCTTTACCGAACTGCTTACGGTCTTTTGCATAAGCCAAAGCCTCATCGTATGCAGCCTGACTCAAACCTACTGACTGAGCAGCGATACCCAGACGGGCACCGTTCATCAAAGCCATGACATATTTAATCAAACCAAGCTTGCGGTCGCCGCAAAGCTCAGCCTTTGCATTCTTGTAAACCAGTTCACAAGTTGGAGAACCATGAATACCCAGCTTATTTTCGATACGACGTACATCTACTCCACCGTCATTCTTATCGTAGATAAACATAGACAATCCACGGCCGTCGTGTGTACCTTCTTCCGAACGAGCCAATACCAGATGCAGGTTCGCATCACCGTTTGTGATAAAACGTTTCACACCATTCAGGCGCCAGCAGTTGTTAGCCTCATCGTAAGTAGCTTTCAACATCACACTCTGAAGGTCAGAACCGGCATCCGGTTCAGTCAGGTCCATAGACATAGTTTCACCTGCACAAATACGTGGAATGAAACGACTGTGCTGGTCTTCGTTTCCAAATTCATAAAGTGTTTCGATACAATCCTGCAATGACCAGATATTACCGAAACCTGCATCAGCCTGAGCTACGATTTCTGCGCACATGGTATACGGAGTAATCGGGAAGTTCAAACCACCAAAACGGCGAGGCATTGTCATACCGTTCAGACCCGCCTTCACCATTGCATCCAGGTTAGCTTTTGTGCCCGAAGCATATTCCACACGTCCATTAGCATGGTGCGGACCTTCCTGGTCTACTCCCTCCGCATTGGCTGCAATCACCTCACCGGTAATTTCACCAGTAATTTCCAATACTTTATCGTAAGAGTCGATAGCATCCGTATAATCCTGCGGTGCATAATCGTACTCGTCTTTATCTCTGTAATCGCGTTCTTTCAACTGACAGATACGCTCCATCATCGGATTGTTCAAGTGAAACTTGAGTTCCGGATGTTCTGTATAAAAGTTTGCCATAATCTCTTTACTTACTGTTCTTCTTATAGTATTTAATCATTTTCGGAATCACTTCTTCCACTGTTCCGTTGATTACATAATCAGCGATGGTATTAATCGGCGCATTCGGATCATTGTTTACAGATATAATGATACCTGCATCCTGCATACCGGCAATATGCTGAATCTGACCAGAAATACCACAAGCGATATACAACTTCGGATGTACTGTTACACCTGTCTGTCCGATCTGACGGTCGTGTTCGCAGAAACCGGCATCCACGGCAGCACGGCTGGCACCCACTTCTGCATGAAGTTCCTTGGCAAGTTCGAACAACATATCGAATCCTTCCTTGCTTCCCATACCATAACCGCCGGCTACTACGATAGGAGCACCCTTCAGATTATGTTTTGCTTTTTCTACATGACGGTCGATAACCTTTACTACATAATCCGTTTCGGGAACATACTTCGCAACGTCGTGACGAATCACTTCACCCTGATAGTTGGCATCTACAATTTCTTTCTTCATCACACCCTCACGAACCGTCGCCATCTGCGGACGATGTTCCGGATTGACAATGGTAGCTACAATGTTACCGCCGAAAGCAGGACGAATCTGATACAACAGATTTTCGTAAGTAACGCCATTCTTCTTATCCTCGTGATTACCGATTTCCAACTGAGTACAGTCGGCAGTCAGACCACTTGTCAAAGCTGAAGATACACGCGGTCCCAAGTCACGACCGATAACGGTAGCACCCATCAAACAAATCTGCGGTTTTTCTTCCTTAAACAAATTAACAAGAATAGAAGTATGAGGAAGTGAAGTATAAGGGAACAAGCCTGGAGCATCGAACACGTGAACACGGTCTACTCCGTATGGCAAAACTTGTTTTTCTACATCGGCAAGGTCGCTGCCGGCACAGATGGTTTCCAACTGACATCCCAACTGATTGGCTAACTTACGACCTTTGGTTAAAAGTTCGAGACTGACATCGGCAACATGCTTGCCTTCCATCTCACAATATACAAATACGTTATTCATAGTCTTTATCCAATAGTGTGGTTAGCCAACAGTTCTACAATCAAATTCTCTACATCAGCATCGCTACCTGTAATAGTTTTGCTTTCCTTTGCCTGGAAGATGATGTTTTCAATCTTCTTTACTTTAGTAGGTGAACCCGACAAACCACATTGTTTCGTATCACCGTTTACATCGGCTACGCTCCACTCTGTGATATTCAGATAAGGACGGCTCTCATATAAAGAAGCATAAGGCAATGCTGTTCCATCTTTTGTAATGGCAGCTTTTTCCTGTGCTCCCAAAGCACGTTTGTATTTCTGAACCAGTTTTGCATTACGCGGACGGCAAGGAGCAGCACTACCGTTTACAGTCAAGACAATCGGAAGCGGAGCTTCTACTGTTTCTACACCACCGTCAATATGACGTTTTACACGGATACGTCCGTCTTTTACTTCCTGAATTTCTTCAACATATGTAACCTGAGGCAATCCCAGCTTTTCTGCGACCTGAGGACCTACCTGTGCAGTATCACCATCGATAGCCTGGCGACCACCTACGATAATATCATACTCGCCAATCTTACGGATAGCTGTAGCCAGTGCATACGAAGTAGCCAACGTATCAGCTCCCGCAAAAGCCCGGTCTGTCAACAGATATTGTATTGGC
>OBVV01000558.1_pt1 | contig 13948 bp, 9 predicted proteins | sample 1476221 | NCBI WGS metagenome assembly OBVV01 (sample SAMEA2580029, study PRJEB22360) | human gut metagenome | biome: human gut; feature: human-associated habitat; material: faeces | place: Denmark | collected 2008/2010 | reverse complement strand
ATTAATAAATAACAAATATATATGTCTGAAATTTTAGAAATTTGACGCATCTTTTCTAAAATAAGATTGATATTATAAAGCATCTTCAATGCTCATCTCACCGAATTGGAAGAAATATAAATAGCCGTTCACTCTTTTATTTAGTATTGTTTCTAAGGTGTTTTTGTAATATTTCATTTGAATTTTATACTTATCACGTAATTGTATTCCAATCTCTTGATCCGTCAGCCCTCTTCTTCGATTAAAAGCATCTGTTTTGTAATCTACAAAATAATATTGATTATCTTTAATAAAAATCAAATCAATCATACCTTGGATAATGGAGACATCTTCATCTAAATCTGGTATTTCATCTACACGTGCTTGATTAACTACAAATGGTAGCTCTCTGTATACTTCATCAGCTTGTGCAATTTTCATATATAAGTCACTACGAATAAATTCCATAATTCTTTCAAATTGGATATCTTTTTTAGCGTCTTCTTCAATAATGTGTTGATCAATTAACATATGAATATAGTCATCTAACTCTATTTCAGTTAATCGTTGTTCTCTAAATGGAAGATGCTGCATAACGGTATGCATCAATGTACCAATTTCATTAGCTTTACGTTTTCTTTCTTGTCTTAAGAATTTAGGACGTTCATAAGTATAAGCACCAATGCGATATTGTCTTACTCTATCGTAACTTGTTCCATCTTCTTTAGTTTCTAATTGACGTTTTAATTCAGATACAGATTGTTTTGATGGCTTTTGAGTATTTTTTATAAATGGATACTTAAACGTTAATTGATGAATCATTTGTTGTTCGTTTTCTTTATTATTCGGAGCCTCTTCTTCAATATCATTGATAGTTCGATGTAATGTCTCATTTGAATCACTTATTAAAGATAATTCATCAAAATGAATGATTTTCAAATCTACATATGGTTTCAAACTGTCATCTAATTGATTGATAGATGTCTCAAATTGATAATCGGATGTGATAGATTGAGATAAGTGTTTCGCTAAAATACTATATACCAGATTAAAAGGTCGTTCTACTGATAATCTTTTATGAAGTGCAATGAGTTGATTTGAAATAGGCAAACGTTCATACTTTCTTAACTTTTCTTCTTTATCTACCGTTCCAATTAGAATGAGCTGTTCTTTTGCACGAGTTAATGCCACATACATTAAACGCATCTCTTCAGAAATCAATTCTTTTTCTGTTAACGATTTAACAACTACAGATGAAAGTGATGGATAAGAAATATTATCTGTTAAATCATAGTACTCCATTCCTAAACCATATTTTTGATTTAATACCAAAGGTTTCCGAATATCTTCTTTATTAAAATTCTTAGAAAGACCAGAATAAATAACATATGGAAACTCTAAACCTTTACTGCTATGAATTGTCATCATTCGAACTACATTATCATTAGGTCCTATCACATTTTCTTCACCAAAATCTTTTTTACGCTCTATCAATTCATCGATAAATCTTATAAATTGATAAAGTCCTCTAAACGTAGAGTTTTCAAATTCTATTGCTTTATTAAACAATCCAAAAAGATTAGCACGTCTGCCTTTACCACCAATCAGTCCGCTAAAATATTGAATGACATAATGATCATTATAGAACTTATCAATTAACTGATACACAGGATGTGTTTGCCCATAATCTTGATATAAATGTATATCTTCAATAAAACGACGTAATTTATCAACTAATTGTGTGTTAGCTTGATCATATTTTATATAGTGTAAAATTGATTGATAAAAGTAATCATCATTTGAACTGACTACTCGAATTTCAGCAAGTTCATCTTCAGTAAATTGATAAATAACAGAGCGCATTAACCCAACTAGATAAATATCTTGCAATGGGTTATCAATCGTTCTAAGAAACGATAGTACTAGTCGTACTTCCGTTTGTTCAAAATAACCTTCCTTACTATTAACATGGAACGGAATATTATTATCTTTAAATACTTTTTGCAAACGTCTAGCATTACTCATTCCACGTTCTAAAATAACAATATCTTTATAAGTTGCTTTACGATAGGCATTGTTTTTCGCATCGTAAACGAGTTTATTATCAAGGATATGCTTTACTTGTTCAACTACATAATATGCTTCTTGTTCCTGTCTATCTAAGTCTGTGTCCTCATTTTCAGATTTAATCAGCGCATGTAATTCGAGTGGCATTGGTTTTTCTGGATAATAATGAGCGCCGAAATATAAACGCGCATCGGCATCATAATTAATTTCTCCAACCGCTTCATCCATCATATGATCAAAAAGATAATTAGTCGTTGAAAGTACTTCCTTTCTTGAGCGGAAGTTATTAGATAAGTCAATTCGAAGTCCCGTTTGTTGCCCTTCTTTAGTGAATCGATGATATTTACTCATAAACAATGTAGGATCCGCTTGTCTAAACTTATAAATAGATTGCTTTACGTCTCCCACCATAAATAAGTTGCCATCTAATTCATCACCACGTTTGATAGTAGATATAATTGCCTCTTGTACCTGATTGGTATCTTGATATTCATCAATAAGTATTTCTTCAAATTGATGACGATAATCTTTAGCGATAGTAGAAGGCATCCCGTTTTCATCTGTTAATATTTGTAAGGCAAAATGTTCATAATCTGCAAAGTCTAGTACATTTCTACTACGTTTTTTCTTAGCAAAATCATTAATGATATCTTTAATGATTTGAACTAAATATTTTATCCGAGGCGCTAACTGTTTCATATCGTCTTTAAGTTCATCTACTGACCGCATTAAATATTTATTTTTTACATCTTGAATGGTTTCATTATATTCTTTATAGAAAGATTTAATATCTTCAAGTGTCTCTAAATCTTCATTTTCTTTTTTTATTTTTGATGACATTTGTGGAAATTTTTCAGGTGTATAATTAAGAAGTGCATCTCTATTCAAAACACCATCTTCTAATATGCTTTGACATATCATTTTCTCTCTTTGGACAACTTCTAAATGTTTTTCAACAGCATTACAATAGGATAAAAGATTTTCTGCTTCAAGAAGTGAGTCAAATGCTGCTTTCATATATATTTCTGCAAGTATTTTTAATTCTTTAAGGTAGTCTTGTTGCTTCTCATCATTCTCGTAAGGATCAACTAATGAATCTAACCATTTAAATGGTGAAGGATTAGCTATACTAAAATAATAAAATCGCTTTAACATTTCTCTAAATCCATCGTCATTTCTATCATTTGATAGTTGTTCGACTAAAGTCAAAAATTCAATATCAGGATTTTCATAATGATGTTCTAGTACTTCATCAATTGATTGCTCCAATAAAAGTACGTTTTCTACTTCACTAATCGTTCTAAAATTAGGGTCTAGTTGGATAACATCATAATGTTGTTGAATCACCTTTAAACAAAAACTATGCAGTGTAGAAATTTGAGCTTGATGTATTTTTATACGTTGACTTTTTAAGTGTTCATTCTTAGGATCCTCTAATGAAGCTTGTTGAATACGTTGTTCTACACGATGTTTCATCTCTCTAGCACTTAAGTTCGTAAATGTTACTACAAGTAATTTATCAACATCTACTTCATCTCTTAAGATTTTTTGAATAATACGTTCAACTAGAACAGCTGTTTTTCCTGAGCCAGCAGCTGCTGCAACTAGTATATCTTGTCCTTTTGCATATATACTGTTCCATTGTGCATCCGTCCATTGTGCGTCTTTAGGTTTTATCGGAATATTATTCATTGTCCTCACCGCTTTCTAATTCGACCTCTTGAATTGCTTGAATTGGATTAATCGATTCATCTACATGGCGATAATGTTTACTATCAATAAGGCTATCTACGTGACATACTGACTGGAAACTACAAAATTCACATGGTAATTTGTCTTCAAATTTAAGTGGAGCTACTTCTGTATGACCATCCATAATATTTGAAGCAGTCTCAATAAAATTATTTTTATTGTGTTGAATAAATTTATGAATCGTTGTTTCATCAGCAACTTGGCTTCCCCGTGCACTAATACTTCCATCTTTTTTCAATGTCACAGGTACAATATCTGATTTAGATATCTCGTTAAGTCTTATATCCATAGCATCGATAACTTCAGCATCACTATTGATTAATCCTTTTAATTTATATTCTTTTAGAATAGCTTGATTAATATTTTTCTTATTTAATGCCTCTTCAGTTAAATCGCCCCATTTTTCAAATTTTAAACGTTCATCATGAATGTGGAAATATAACAATCCACCTGGTTTAACCTCTGAACTTAAACCAAGTCGCTCTGAATTTTGTAATACGATATCCATATACGTCATCATTTGCATCTGTTTACCATAATAAACTTTTTTCAAATTTAAATTGGCGCTATGATTAGATGATTTATAATCAATAATATTTACAAAACTTGTATTATTTTTTGTATAAGTATCGATACGATCAATTTGTCCACGAATATGAATCGGAATCCCTTGTGTCGTCATTAAGGGATGTGCAATCAATTCTTCTTCAGTTCTTGGTTTCTTTCTAAAAGCAGTTTCAAAACGTTTTGGTCTAAATTTTGTATTCTCATTTTGATAACGAAGTGCCTTTAAAGTACTTTCAACAATGACACCTATACGTTTAGATACATAACGATAATATGCATTGGAATCCATTAAATTAAATTGCACTTGTGGTAAAACATGTTGTAGAGCTTCTTCTGTAAGTGCATGGATTTTCTGATTATCCAGTTGACTAAATTCTCCGTTTACTTTATCCGAAATATATTTTAAAGCATTATGAAAAATATTACCTAAATCAAAACTTTCAAGTTGATATTTGGTACGTTCATTTAAACGAAGACCGTAAGTAGCATAATGTTGGAACGGGCAATCATTATAACCTTCAAATCGTGAAACACTAGCATTAATAGACGTTCCATATAATGCTTCTGACAATTGTGGTGTGAGTTGAATGGTTTCATTATCATATGTTAATGCTGTTGATAAATAGTTTATACTGTCATTTAATTCTTCATTTTCACTTATAACTTTATAAGCATCAAGCCACGTATCTGCTACCGCTTCTTCTTCCAACCACGATTTCAATGCTTCAAATAAATGAATTTTAGTTTGATGTGGATGTTCCATTAATGTAAGAGGATAAGCATGATGCAGATAATGAATATTTTGGATATCCAAATTACTGAACAATGCTTGAATCTGATTTAAAAATGGACTTTTCTCTTTTTCATCTCCTTGCATCCCCATAAGACTATATGAAAAAGTCATTTGTTCACATGCACGTGTCATAGCAATGTAGCATACAAATGCTTCATCCATTTGTAAGATATCAGAGGTTGGACTTAATTCAACACTTCCCTGTTCCTCTAACAAACGTTTTTCTTCATCAGTGATTAAACTTGAAGATGACATGGACTGTGGCATCACTCCATCATTCATCCCAACCATATAAACGTGTTTTTTATTATCAACTTTTGCTAAATCCATAGTCCCTATGCTCACTTGATCCAATGTTTGAGGAATCATTACAAATTCGAGTTGTTCAAGTCCAATGTCAAATACTTCTAAGAATCGATTTAAACTCATTTCTTCTTCTTCAAATACTGTGACTAAATCATCTAGTATTTGTATTAATCCATTCCATAATTGGTCAATTTCTTCTGCTTTCTCATGGTCCCCTTTTAAATCTAGTTCATCACGGTGAGCCATTAAATATTTAGGTAAATCAAAAGCTTCCATTGTTTCATAAAATGCAGTTGCATAATCTCTAACATTTTTAGAGTGAAGCATGGCTTGCTCAAAACGAAGTATTTTATTTACAACATCATCCTTTAAGCGTATGACGTCTTCAAATGCTTCTTTTTCTTCTTCAGTTAATTGATGCTCTTTACGTCCCATTTTTGTAAAATTACCGATATTAAACAATTTATCATCTAACCATTTTTTACCGTAAATACCTCGTTCAATGACAAAGTTTTCTAATAGATCAATTAAGTAACTACTATTTTTAAATTGATGAGATAAAATATTGGTTTTAAATAGTCTCATCATTGGACTAAGCCCCATATTACTTTGGATAACTTCTAATAAAGAACGTATCATTTCCATTATAGGATGATGTGTCATCGATTTTTTAGTATCAATATTATAAGGAATATCGTATTGTGGCAAAATAGATTCAAATAGATAAGCATATGTTTCATCTCTATATAAAATTGCAATATCTTGATATCTAAAGTGTTTATCACGTGTATCTTTAATAATACGTCGTGCTATTTCATTAACTTCTTCTCTCATATTCGATGACTCAAGTAAATCAATATAACCATGTGATTGAGTTGGATTAACTTGAAGTGCGTCAAATTGTTGTTCTAATTGTAATAAATCTTTATTTTTGAAACGATATGGTGTTGTAAAATAATGTTCATTTAAAGGTATATGTAATTCATTTGCAATTTCTTTTAAGTGAATAAGTACGTCAGAAGGTTTTCTAAACATACTAAAGTGATCTTCATTACCATCTGTAGTTAATAATATAGTAACTTGTTTAGCATTTTGTACTAATGCTTTAATAATTTGATATTCAAGTGTTGAAAAGTTATAAAATCCATCTATATAAATATCAGCATGCTTAATCCACTCAGATTTGTGCATTATTTCAATAAAATAATTAAGACTGTCTTCAGCGGTAATAAATTCTCCATTTAATCGTTCTTCAAAATAATGATAAATAAGCGAAATATCTTCTAGTTTATGTCGGGTTCTTGTTTGTAATTCATTATCTTCTAAAAATGAATCAAGTTGATGAGGTGTTACAGAATATTTCTTAAAATCTTGGATTTGTTCACTTAATTTTTCACTAAAACCATAATAATCTGCTTGAGATTGATATAATTTCATTTCTGATTTGTGTTGTTGAACGATATTGAATATCATCATTTCAATAGCTGCTTTAGTTAAACGTGTTTCAGTTAATCCTCCGAGTTCTTGAAAGATTCTATAGCTCAAACGTTCAAAATGTAAAACTTCCGTTCTTAAACTCCCGTTTAACTCTCGATCATTTACGAAAGATTGCTCCAATTGAAACGTACTTTGGGTAGGTGCAATCAAAATGATAGGATCTCCAAGAGGATTTTCTTTCATTTGTTGTTTAATATTTTTAATCATATGATACGATTTACCGGTACCAGCTCTTCCAAGATATGTATTTAATTCCATTATCTACACACTCCTTTAAACTCATTTTACCACGGAACATACGTTCTTAAAAAGTAAAGTAGATAAAATAAAAGTAGAATGTGAATTCACCTGAATTGACATTCTACTTTCATTTTTAAATTGATATCCTACTTATCTGGATTAAAATTAAATTTAAAATCATTTAGTGGCCAAAATCTAAATGATACTTTACCGACGATTTGTTGTTTATCTATTAATCCAAACGCTCTACTATCTTTACTAACTTCACGATTATCTCCTAGCACTAAGTATTTATTTTTAGGAATAACGTTAGACTTAGGATGAGCATTAAGAAGATCCTTAGTTTCAAAAGATCCTGTAATGTACTCTCCTTGTTTATGTTTTTCATTATAGTCTAAGTAAGGCTCATTTACTTTTTTTCCATTAACATATAGCTGATCTTTTTTATATGTCACACTATCTCCTGGTACGCCTATCACTCTTTTAACATAGTCATCAGATTTATTAGCATGGAAAACAATAACATTTCCTTTTTTTATGTTTCCTACCTTATAACCTAAAATGTTAACCATTACATGTTGTCCATCTTTTAATGTTGGATCCATAGAGTCGCCTTTTATTGTATAGGATTTGGCAACAAAAGTGACTACAAGCCATACAAGCAATAAGCCTACAGCTATCGCAACAATCCATTCTGTTATTTCTTTTTTCAAATATAACACCTCATCTATTTATTAAACTCATAGTTGAATGATCTAAAAGGATAATACCTTAGATATACATTTCCTATAACATCACTTTTTTTAATTAATCCATATTTTCTCGAATCAGTTAATGTATTACTATTATCATTCAACACTAAAAATGAGTCAGGTGGAATAATATCCCCATCAGTATTTTCTAAATCTCGTAATGCGAAATCATTAATATCTCTATTTTTAGCATAATATTTATTCACTTGTCTATCATCTTTATATAATTTACCATGCCTTATTTCTACCGATTCGCCTGCTTTCCCAATAATACGGCTAAAATGAATTTGATCATGATGACGATACATAATAATATCGCCTTCATTTAATAAATTAAATGTCACTTTCAATTTATTAATCATTATATAATCATTTTTATTTAGAGTGGGGGCCATCTCATTAGTATGAACAATTGCACTTCTTAGTAAAAAATTTTGGATAAATATCACAAAAATAATTGCTAAAATAATGGAGATACTCGTACTTATAATTCGACGCAAAATGTCACTCCTCATGTGTTCCCATAAAATGTTTTTCAACTCTTTTTCCAATAAACCATATGACTATAGTAACAATAATTAAAATAATTGCTCTTATAGGATGGGTTAAAAATGTAGTCACTTCTCTACCCATCACTGCTAAAAATGAGATGGAAATAAACTTTGAAAATAATAAAATAATAAAATAATTCTTCATTTTAATATGAGAAAAACTAGCTACAAAGTTTACTACTGTATTAGGTGTAAATGGAAAACACATTAATATAAAAATAGGAACAAGTCCTTGTTTATCTATAAAATGTGTAAGTTTTTTCACACCTTTTTTTGCTTTAACTCTTTGCATAAAAGATGCATCAACGAATTTCCTAAAAAAATAAAATACAGTAAATGTCCCAGCGACGATCCCTAACCAACTAATAATGGTTCCTGTAATAAAACCATAAGCATGAACATTTAAGATGACATATAGAGTTAAAGGAAAAACAGGAATCATAGCTCTTAAATAGAGAATAATAAAACCTGCAAAGTATCCTAATTGTTGTAACACATTAAACCAATGTTCAATTTGATGAAACACTATATCATCAAATCCTTTCTTGAAATTTCATCATTCTCTATTGAGTATAAAATTATTTTACACTCTTTTCTTAAAAAAACTATTAATTCAATAAGAAATCAGTCACAAGTACTAGATAACAGATTTAACATTAGTCATATTAATCATTTAAAAGAGAGTGAGACTGAATTCAAAACGAATTCAGTTTCCTTCTCTTGACCCCATATTACGTTAAACAAAAACTTCTTTTTATGAAAGTCTAGTATGTTGAAAAAGATTGATATAAGTATATATTCAATTGAGTCATTGACTGCCAATATATAAAAAACGCCTAAGACAGCTCATCATGTCCTAGGCTTTAAACTATCATTTTATTTAAATTTATGTTGATATTATAAACGTTCTTCTAATTCTTTTTTCTTATCTTCATAACCTGGTTTACCAAGTAAAGCAAACATATTTTGTTTATAAGCTTCTACACCAGGTTGGTTAAATGGATTAACACCTAATTGATAGCCACTCATCGCACAAGCTAATTCAAAGAAGTAAACAACATAACCGAATGTTTCTTCATCTAAACGTGGGATATTCACAACGATATTAGGAACGCCACCATCAGTATGAGCTAATAACGTACCTTCAAATGCTTTTGTATTAACTTCATCGATTGTTTTTCCAGCTAAATAATTTAAGCCATCTAAATCGTCATCATCTTTTTCAATTGTAATATCATGTTTAGGTTGATTTACTTTTACAACAGTTTCAAATAAGAAACGGCGTCCTTCTTGAACGTACTGACCTAATGAATGTAAATCAGTAGTATAGTTTGCGCTTGAAGGATAAATACCTTTAAAGTCTTTACCTTCAGATTCACCGTATAACTGTTTCCACCATTCATTAAAGTACTGCATAGATGGTTCGTAGTTAATTAACATTTCAGTTGTATAACCTTTACTATAAAGAACATTTCGAATTGTTGCATATTGATATGCAATATTCTCTTCTAAATTTTCAGATGATAGTTCTTTACGAGCTTTATTTGCCCCATTCATAATTGCTTCAATATCAATACCTGCAGTTGCAATTGGTAATAATCCTACTGCAGTTAATACTGAATAACGACCACCTACATCATCAGGTACAACAAATGTTTCATAACTTTCATTATCTGCTAATTGTTTCAATGCACCTTTTGCTTTATCAGTTGTAGCAAAAATACGTTTTTTTGCTTCGTCTTTACCATATTTTTCTTCAACTAATTGTTTAAACAATCTAAATGCTACAGCAGGCTCAGTCGTTGTTCCTGATTTAGAAATAACATTTACTGAAAAGTCTTTATCAGACAAGTAATTCACTAATTCTTGTGTATAACTTGAAGATAAGTGATTTCCTACAAATACAATCTCAGGATATTCTGTACTGTTACGGAAAGATGAAGTAAGCATTTCAATTGCAGCACGTGCACCTAAATATGAACCGCCAATTCCGATAACTACCAATACATCTGAATTCGATTGAATATGTTTTGCTGCTTTTTGAATTCTAGAAAACTCTTCTTTATCATAATCTTCAGGTAAATTTACCCAACCTAAAAAGTCGCTTCCAGCACCTGTACCTTCATGAATCGTTTTATGAATTGTTTTTACAATATCTTTTTGTTGATCAAGTTCATGTTGACCAAAAAATTCTAACGTTTTTCCATAATCTAATTGAATATGAGTCATTTATAAATCCTCCAATGTTTATGAATTAGTTTCATTTTACTAACTTTAAGTTATCTATTCAATGAACAAGTTCAATTATTCAAAAAATAGTCTGTTTTTTTTAGAATCATTGAATTACCTTACCTTGTAATGAATACACAATCGAAACAGCAATAAACTCCTTAGTTGTAGTAATATTCAATAAATATAGAAATAACAATAGATGATTAATGATATTCTAATTATCTTTATTTTGTATAAATATGTAAAAAAATGGTTTTATTTTCATAATAAATCTGTTAGTATAGAATTATATCAATTTTCAGAAAACTTTGAGGTGACAATATGAAAGATAAAATTGTTTTAGCTTATTCAGGTGGATTAGATACTAGTGTAGCCGTTAAATGGCTTATAGATAAAGGATATGACGTAGTGGCAGTATGTTTAGATGTTGGCGAAGGTAAAGATTTAGATGTTGTTTATTCTAAAGCATTAGACATGGGCGCCATCGAATGTCATATTATTGATGCAACTAAGGAATTTAGTGAAGATTATGTAAGTTATGCAATAAAAGGAAATTTAATGTATGAAAATAGTTACCCTTTAGTATCTGCGCTCTCAAGACCGTTAATAGCGAAGAAATTAGTAGAAATTGCTGAACAAACAAAGTCAATCGGTATTGCACATGGTTGTACTGGTAAAGGTAATGATCAAGTACGTTTTGAAGTAGCAATTAAAGCACTTAACCCTAATTTGAAAACATTTGCTCCTGTTAGAGAGTGGGGCTGGAGTCGTGAAGAAGAAATCGACTATGCAATCAAACATGGTATTCCTGTAAGTATTAATCATGATTCACCTTATTCAATCGATCAAAATTTATGGGGTCGTGCAAATGAATGTGGTATTTTAGAAGATCCCTATGCTGCTCCACCGAAAGATGCATATGATTTAACTGCTGAATTAGAGGATACACCAGATACACCAGATGAAATTATCTTATCATTTAAAAATGGTGTTCCTGTTCAACTTAACCATAAAGACTATGATTTAGATCAGCTAATTCTAACATTAAATGATTTAGCTGGTAAACATGGTATCGGACGTATCGATCACGTAGAGAATCGTTTAGTTGGTATAAAATCACGTGAAGTATATGAAACGCCAGGTGCTGAAGTGATATTAAAAGCTCATAAATCTTTAGAAACATTAACATTAACTAAAGATGTAGCGCATTTTAAACCGGTCATTGAAAAACAATTTGCTGAACAAACATATAATGGTTTATGGTTCTCACCTTTAACAGACAGTCTAAAGCAATTCATTGATAGCACTCAACAATATGTTGAAGGAGATGTCAGAGTTAAATTATTTAAAGGTAATGCTATTGTTAATGGTAGAAAATCGCCTTATACACTTTATGATGAAAAGTTAGCAACTTATACTAAAGAAGATGCTTTTGATCAATCAGCTGCAGTCGGCTTTATCGATATTTATGGACTACCAACACAAGTAAATGCTTATTTACATGGAGGTTATAGTAATGAGTAATAAAGCATGGGGAGGTCGTTTTCAACAACAACCTGAAGAGTGGGTAGATGAGTTTAATGCTTCTATTGACTTTGACCAAACGCTTTTAGATGAGGATATTCAAGGTAGTATTGCACATGCAACAATGCTTGCACACCAAAACATTATTTCTGAAGAAGAAAAAAATGCCATTGTAAAAGGTTTGAAAGATATACAAGCAGATTTTCATAACCATAATATTGAATTTAAACATGCTTTAGAAGATATACATTTAAATATCGAACATGAACTGATACAACGCATTGGAGATCCAGGTGGCAAATTACACACAGGTCGTAGTAGAAATGATCAAGTAGCAACAGACTTACATCTCTATGTAAAAAAACAAGTCATTGAGATTCAAGCACTCATTCGTTCATTCCAAGAGTCTATTTTAACTTTAGCAAAATCTCATGTAGACACGATCATGCCAGGTTATACGCACTTACAACGTGCTCAACCTATTTCTTTCGCACATCACATCATGACATATTTTTGGATGTTAGAAAGAGACTATACACGTTTTGCAGATAGTTTAAAACGTATTGATATATCTCCACTTGGCGCTGCAGCATTGAGTGGCACTACACATCCTATCGATAGACATAAAACTCAAGAACTACTTGGTTTTGAATATATTTATGAAAATAGTCTTGATGCAGTGAGTGATCGTGATTACATTATTGAAACATTGCATAATATATCATTAACAATGACTCACCTATCACGTTTTGCGGAAGAAATTATTTTTTGGTCTACGGATGAAGCGAAATTTATTACACTATCCGATGCATTTTCTACTGGTTCATCTATTATGCCTCAAAAGAAAAATCCAGATATGGCTGAACTCATTCGTGGTAAAGTGGGACGCACGACAGGACATTTAATGAGTATGCTTGTCACACTGAAAGGATTGCCTCTTGCATATAATAAAGACTTACAAGAGGATAAAGAAGGTTTATTTGATTCAGTTCGTACGATTAAAGGTTCATTACGTATTTTTGAAGGCATGCTTAATACGTTAACAGTTAATACAAATCGTTTAAATGAAACAGTGCATCAAGATTTCTCTAATGCAACAGAACTTGCAGATTATTTAGTAGATAAGAATGTACCGTTTAGAACAGCACATGAAATTGTAGGAAAAGTTGTCTTTGAATGTATTCAACAAGGCATCTATTTATTAGATGTACCATTTGAACATTATCAAGAATTAAATGATAAAATCGAAGAAGATGTATATGATTACTTAAAACCAGAAAATTGTTTAAATAGAAGAAAAAGTTATGGTTCTACAGGCCAAGATGCTGTGCGTCATCAATTAAACGTTGCAGAAAATATTTTAAAACAATAATGAATACTATTATTAAATGACTATGAATCGAATAAATAAAGATTCTAATAAAGCATCTACTTGAGGATTAACTCTAAATCGCTTAATCGTTTTATAAGAAAGTTTTTGATTTTGTGAAGATCACATCACTTGTAAGAATAAGTACTGAAGTTTCCTTTCGTAGAGTAAGTTAAGTCATGTTAGAATCTTTATACATAAGGCACTTCGTTAATTTAGTTTAGTGATGTTTATTAAATTATACGAAAGTGCCTTATTTTTTAGAGTATTTCAATGTAAAATTACATATAAATACAAAGTATTTTGGCGAGACTCTTGA
>OBVV01000542.1_pt1 | contig 14226 bp, 11 predicted proteins | sample 1476221 | NCBI WGS metagenome assembly OBVV01 (sample SAMEA2580029, study PRJEB22360) | human gut metagenome | biome: human gut; feature: human-associated habitat; material: faeces | place: Denmark | collected 2008/2010 | reverse complement strand
ACGCCGAAAGTACTTGGCTGGAAACGGCCTGGGAGGATAGGAAGTTGCTGATTAATAAAGAAAGAGCACCCAAAAGGGTGCTCTTTTTTTATTACTTAGTGAGTTTACATACGAGCAGGTCGCCCTGGGATCCCCAGTGAACCACTTTTAAAGGAGCGAAGCGACGCATAAAAGTGAGTGAATCGGGGAGTTCCTGGCGTAAGATTTTGAAGCCCAAAGGGGCGCACAAAATCCACAGTCAGGAACAGGAAGTTGCAAATGACAAAGTTATATTTGCCTAAGCCGTTTCCAGCCAACATGGAACAAGTAATATCTATGGTATAAATGATAAGGCCTGGGATCCCCAGTGAACCATCTTTGAAGGAACGAAGTGACGCACAAAGATGTGTGAATCGGGGAGTTCCTGGCGTAAGATTTTGAAGCCCAAAGGGCGCACAAAATCCACAGCTAGGAATAAAGTAGGAAAAGTAAAGTATGAAAAGAAACAATAAAAAGCGACGCGCAAATCATAGAGCATCGCTTAGTTCAGCCCGTAAGGTTTTCTACGACCGAAGGGAGGAAGAAAACCCACAGGGCAGTACAGGAAGTCGCCAATGACAAGGTTATATCTGAAACTCAAATCCACCCAACATGAAGTAAAATTTTAAAAATAATGAAAATTATTTTACATAATGACAAATCAATCATAACCTTGTATACTATAGCTATTATCAAGGTAACTAAGGTGATAGCATGATACATAATAAACGAAACAATATTTTCAAAAGACCTAAAATTGAATTTTTCAACACCTTTGATCGGGAGGAGTTTTTACTTTTAATCCTCAAAGGTATTCTCATTGGCATTGTTGCAGGTACGATTGGATCTGCTTTTAGATATATTATTCACTGGGGAAATGACTTCCGCCACGAGTTTATGCTTACTGCTTCAATAGAGCAAATCATTATATGGACTATGGTTATGATGATCTTAGGCTGGTGTTGTCACTTACTGTTAAAGTGGGCACCTTTATCTGGTGGTTCAGGGATTCCTCAAATTGAAGGGGAAATGAAAGGGATCTTTAATATGAACCCCTTTCCTACATTGGTGTCTAAGTTCTTTGGTGGAGCTTTCACGGGGATAGTAGGATTTTCTGTAGGTCGGGAGGGCCCGTCTGTACAACTGGGTGGTGCGACTGGTAAATTGCTATCCAATTGGTTTGGCAGTTCCCTCCGTGAGGAACGAATTTTAACATCTGCTGGTGCTGCTGCCGGGTTAACTGCTGCTTTCAGCGCCCCTGTATCAGGGGCTATCTTTGTCTTTGAAGAAGTACACAAGAGTTTCTATCCAAAGCTAGTGATCCCTACCTTTTCTGCTACGATTTCAGCGAACCTAATCACCTCATTGGTGTTTGGACTAACGCCTTCATTGGGTTTTTCTGTAATGGAAAGTATCCCTATCGAATATTTCAGCACTTTGCTTATATTAGGTGTGGGTGTTGGTTTCTTTGGGATCCTTTTTAACCGTATGATTGTTGCTGTAAAATCCATATATGATAGACTTCCAGTTTCTAGGGGATGGAAGATTTCACTTACCTTTTTAGGTGTGACATTGTTAGGACTCGATTCACAATTGCTTCTTGGTGGTGGCAATGACGTAGTGACTATGATGGTGGCGCATCAACAAACGTTACAACTATTGCTCTATATTGTGATAGGTAAGATTGTATTGACATCTATTTGCTACGGCAATGGTGCACAAGGGGGAATTTTCCTTCCCATGGTTGTTATTGGATCTGCAGTAGGCGCTTTGGTACACACTATCTTAGTAGAATTACATATGCTACCGAATGCTTTTGGCAGTAGCTTTATTATATGTGGCATGGCAGGCATGCTAGCGGCGTCCATGCGAACACCATTGCTGGCGATTTTGTTGGTACTGGAAATGACAAATAGCTTTCACAGCATATATCAAGTGGGGACAGTGGCAATCACTGCTTATTTGACTGCAGAATATATGAAAGAGTTGCCAATCTACGATAATTTATTGCTTCGTATGAGCCAAGGCATTGTAGGGGCAGAGGAGGAGCAGACCTTTTTCCAAACACGTCTGCCTGTAGTCTGTCCGTATATAGATAAAATGCTAAAGGATATTAACATGCCGAGAGGAGCTATAATAGTTAGTATTGACCGTGGAGGACAACCGATTGTACCAATGGCGACTACAGTATTACAGTGTGGAGACGAATTATATGTTTCATGCACTAAAGGTCAGCTGAAGGAAGTGAAAGAATTTTTCAGCCATTAAGTTTTATTATAGTATTACTATAGGAAGATATGTTACTATACATATTGAGAGCATATAAAATTTTGCTTGTATAGTAGTAGGATATAGTTTTGTTGTAACTATATAAAAAGAACTTAAATGATTACTATAATGAGAGTTAGTTATTGAAATATCCTCATATTCTTAAGGTTGTATTTACAAATGATAGTTTCTTGATAGAAAGGAATATACATATGGCAATGATGGAATTTACGGATCGTCCGTTGACAGTGGCGGTTATTACTGTATCTGACACAAGAACGAAAGAAACAGATAAAGGTGGGGCTCGAGTTGAGGAATTAGCTCGAGAAGCGGGGTTCATTGTGGTATCTCGTCAAATTGTGACAGATACAATTGAGGAGATTCAAGGGGCAATTCATAAGGCTTTCACTGGCAACTATGGTGGGGCAGTTCAAGTTTTGAATGACTCTATAAGTGATGATGTACGTGCTTGGATATATGAGGACAATGTAGGTGGTGCTGATATTATTATTAGTACTGGCGGCACAGGAATCGCCAAACGTGATGTATCTATCGAGGCAGTACAGCCTCTATTAGATAAAGAAATTCCAGGATTTGGAGAGTTATTTCGCTTCTTAAGTTATCGTGATGATATTGGAACGAAAGCGTTGGCATCTCGTGCTATTAGTGGAGTTAAAGATCATACTATCTTATTTGCTATTCCAGGTTCTGTAGGAGCTGTCACATTAGCTATGAAAGAACTAATTTTACCAGAAGTAAAACATTTAAAACGTGAGTTAATTAAATAGTGAATCCCTTATAGCTATCTGTGGTAGTCATGTATATGTGAGCACCCAGATAGCTATATTTTATATTGCTCTGAAGTAGGACGTAATGGATATACATCAATGTGAAAAGTATTAAAAATTTCTTAGAAATTAGAAGTAAATGAGTTATCTAATTTAGGCGGCAAGGAAGAGGTAGTTTACGAGAATAAAAAATGCATAGGCTCTTTTGTAATTTTTGTGCACAAGTGAATGGGAACGTGCTATAATGGAGATATGTAAATTACATAGTAAGTTATTGGAGGATGTAATGGCTTTCAATTTAAAAGGAAAAGAAGAAAAATTTTTCAGTCTGCTGAATGATCATGCTGAACTATGTCATGAGGCTGCACAGTTGATGCAAGAAGTGTTTGAAGGAGAAGTGGAAAAGAAAGAAGCGCTTCGCCAAATTGAACAAAAAGAACACGATGCAGATGAGTTAGTAGCGGCTACGATGGACCGCTTGCGTAAAACATTTATTACGCCAATGGATCGTGAAGATATCCAACTTTTGATTGATCAATTAGATAATACTATTGATAATATCAAAGAAATTATGGACAAAATGGTAATGTATCAAGTACAAAGTGAGCCAACTGCAGGAGCTATTCGTATGGCGGAAATTGTGGCTAAATGTTGTAAGCACATTAAAAAATCTATTTCTTATATGGGAAGTTTAAAGAAAAATTATTTAAAAGTAGAAGGTCGTGCCTTAGAAGTGTTACGTCTAGAAGCTGAAGCAGATGATATTTATCATGTGGAAATGGCGAAGCTGTTTACAGAATGTAGTGATCCTATTGAAATTATTAAATGGAAGGAAATTCTTAGCTCCATGGAAGATGTTATCGATGGTTCTGAGACTTTGGTAGGAACATTCCGCCGGGTAGTATTGAAGTATGCTTGATGGATGGGTGATATGGGCCGTCGTTTTATTAGCACTGGCCTTTGACTATATTAACGGATTCCATGATACAGCCAATGCTATTGCTACATCTGTTTCGACAAGAGCTATTGACCCTAAAACGGCGGTTATGATGGCGGCAACACTAAACTTTTTAGGTGCTATGGTTAGTACTGGTGTTGCTAAAACGATTGGTGGCGATATTGTGACAGCCCCAGAGATGATCAATGGGGAGATTATAGTGGCTTCTCTTGTAGGGGCTATTTTTTGGAATCTTTTAACCTGGTGGTATGGAATTCCAAGTTCCTCCTCTCATGCATTAATTGGTGGTATTATTGGTGCTGTATTGATTTCTGTAGGTCCAGAAGCGTTGCAAGCTAGCGGGATTGGTAAGATTTTTGTTTCTTTAGTGGCATCTCCAATTTTAGCCTTAGTATTAGGCTATATTGTGATGAAAATACTGCTTATCTTATTTGGTAGATTTTCGCCCATTATTTTGAATGATCGATTCCGTAATATGCAATTAGTATCTGCAGCGTTAATGTCATTTTCTCATGGTTCTAATGATGCACAAAAAGCGATGGGGATTATTACATTAACATTAGTATCTAGTGGACATTTGCAAACTTTGGATGTACCAATTTGGGTAAAACTAGCTTGTGCGACAGCTATGGCTCTAGGTACAGCAGCAGGGGGCTGGAAAATTATTGCTACTGTAGGTAGTAAAATTTTTAAGCTTGAGAGCATCAATGGATTTGCGGCAGATTTGAACTCTGCTATTACTATTTTTACAGCCACTTTATTACATTTGCCAGTTTCTACTACACATGTTGTGAGTGGTTCTATTATGGGTGTAGGCACAGCTATGCGTGTAAAAGCAGTTAACTGGAGTACAGCCCGTTCCATGGTATTTGCCTGGTTCATTACGATACCATTATCGGCAGGTGTATCTGCTTTAGCCTATGTAATTATTGATGCACTAGTACATGTATAAAAAATGAAGGAATTATGAAGAAATGTATTGCAACATTCTCAATAATTTCTTATAATAGAGGTGAGAAATGCTCGACGCTTTTGCATTCGAGCATTTTTTATAAGCATAAAGTATACTGTTAGAGTGTACTTTCAATATCCATATATAATATATACGATTATAAGTTTAATAAGGGAGATACCATTGAAGTTTAATCAGGCAACAGACTATGCTTTTCGGATTATCTTATACATGTCTACATTACCATTTGGAACTCGTAAGGTAGGGGCTGATTTAGCAAAAACTAGTAAGATTCCAGAACGATTTCTATTAAAAATCATGCGATACTTGGTAAATGCAAAACTATTACATTCTTATCGTGGAGTAGATGGAGGCTTTTCATTAGCAAAAAAACCAAAAGATATTAGTTTATACGATGTGGTAACCGCAGTAGAAGGAGATACGTATTTACAACATTGTTTATATGATGCGGAAAGTTGTTCTCGTGGTTGCCATGGTCAATGTGCAGTGCAAGAGGCAATTGGTAAAATTCAAGCAAGTTTAATAGAAGAATTACAAAAGGTTGATTTCGAAACGTTAGCAAAACGTGAGCGTTCGATTCATATATCAATGCACCATGTGGTTTAAATTTATGTTCAAGTGAGGAGGAATTGACATGATGGATGCAGTCTTGTTAGCTCGTTTTCAATTTGCATTGACTACGATCTATCATTGGCTCTTCGTGCCGTTCACGCTAGGTATGACAGTATTGGTAGCGATACTTGAAATTACTTATGCGCGTACAAAAAACGAAGTGTACAAAAAAATGGCAAAGTTCTGGGGGAAGTTATTCTTAATTAACTTTGCAATGGGTGTTGTAACAGGTATCGTTCAAGAGTTCCATTTTGGAATGAACTGGGCGGAATACTCTCGTTTCATGGGAGATATCTTTGGAGCTCCGTTAGCATTAGAAGCGTTAACAGCATTCTTCTTAGAGTCCACCTTTATGGGGGCTTGGATTTTTGGTTGGGATAAATTGTCCCCTAAAGCACATGCATTTGTAGCAGTGCTAGTAGCTATTGGTAGTAATTTATCAGCATTTTGGATTCTAGTAGCGAACTCATTCATGCAACATCCAGTAGGATATGTACTTCGTAATGGTCGTGCAGAAATGGATTCTTTTGCAGCAATTTTACAAAATGGTTATTTACCAGGTCAATATTTACATATCTTTACAGATGGTATCTTAACTGCAGGTGTAGTTATTGCTTCTGTCAGTGCATGGCATTTATTGAAAAATAATCACGTCGAATTTTATTCTAAATCTATTAAATTTGGTTTAGGCGCAGCTGTAATTGGTGGCTTATTAGTGGGTGGTGCCGGTCACTTCCAAGGACAAACGGTAGCAAAACTACAACCAATGAAAGTAGCGGCTTTTGAAGCTTTATGGGAAACACATGATCCGGCTCCATTTGCTATTGTAGCGGGTATCGATCAAGAAGGTAAGAAGAACAACTTTGAAATTGGTGTACCAGGGGCATTATCCTTTGTAGTTCATGATTCTTTCAAAGGAGAAGTAAAAGGTATTAATGATCTTCAAAAAGAGGCAGAACTAAAACATGGTGCTGGTGATTATGTGCCACATGTTACATCTATGTTCTGGTCTTTCCGTGTTATGATTTTAGCAGGTATTATTATGCTTGTCACATCCATCGTAGGTTATTACTTACACATGAAAGGCAAGCTAGTTAACAATAAAGTGGCTCTAAAAGGTATTTATCATTTATTAGCCCTTCCATTTATTGCGAATTCTACAGGTTGGTATGTAGCAGAAGCTGGTCGTCAACCATGGCTTGTATACGGTTTACAAAAAACGGCTGATGGTGCATCCAAAGTGGTAACAGCGCCAGAAATCTGGACAACAATCATTGGTTTTACTGCTGTATACGTAGTGATGGCGATTGCAGCCATTTACCTAGCAGTAAAACATATTCAAGCGGGGCCAGCTGGTAACCCAGCTCATGATGTGGTTGAACAAGAGGAGGCTACATTATGGAAATAATTACAAATAACTTAGAATTAATCTGGTTCATCTTAGTAGGTGTACTATTTACAGGATTCTTCGTTTTAGAAGGTCTTGATTATGGTGTAGGTATGTGGTTACCGTTCTTAGGTAAAACAGACCGTGAACGTCGTCAATTAATCAATACTATCGGACCTGTATGGGACGGTAACCAAGTATGGATGTTGACGGCTGGTGGTGCTATGTTCGCATCCTTCCCACAAGTATATGCCACACTATTCAGTGGATTCTACTTAGCATTGTTCTTGATGTTAGCAGCTTTGATTGCTCGTGGTGTGTCTTTTGACTTCCGTAGTAAAGATAAAAGCCCAACATGGCGTAGTGCTTTCGACTGGTGCATTTTCTTTGGATCTGCTATCCCTGCACTTCTTTGGGGCGTGACAGTAGGTAATTTAATCCAAGGTACACCAATCGATAAACACATGAACTATGTAGGTGGGTTCTTAGATTTATTGAGCGTATACACAATCCTTTGTGGCGTTGCATTTGTATGCGTATTCTTGTACCATGGTGCGTTATATGCTTCCTTAAAAACAGTTGGGGAAATTTCCGAACGTGCTCGTGCAACAGCCTTAGTAGAAGGTGTGATCACAGCAGTTGGTGCCTTGGTATTAGTAGGTGCTACCTATGTGTACACTGACTTATTCAACAGCACATTGGCTACTGTAGCCTTTGCATTAGCGATTGTAAGCTTCTTAGTATCTTGGGGCTTTACACGTACGCGCCAAACTGGTAAAGGGTTTGTGTTCAGTGCGTTAACAATTCTATTTGTTACATTGGCTTACTTTGCAGGATTATTCCCTCGTATTATGGTATCCAGCATTGATCCAGCATACAGCTTAACAATTATGAATGCAGCATCTTCTACATACACATTAACATTGATGACAATCGTAGCATGCATCTTTGTACCTATCGTATTAGTGTACCAAGCATGGGCATACTATTATTTCCGTCATCGTGTATCACAAGATGACTTACACTATTAATCTATAGTGATTTTGAAAGGGGCGTGGTTTCACGTCCCTTTTGTTGTATATATAGGAATCCTTACGTAGTGATTCTGAAAGGAGGTCTTATGTTTCATCCCTTTGCTTGGGAATTAGTGAAATTACATCCTCGTTCCTATGGGGGGCTGTTGTTGCTGACCTTACTTGGTACGTTAGCAACCTTAGGGCAAGCCTATGCCTTTGCTCTTATCATTAATAGCTTAGTGGTACAAGGTGAAAGCCTATCCTATGGTATGATGGCATTATTAGGCATTATGATTATTATTCGTATGGCATGTTCTCATGGAGAACAGTGGCTGCGAGACCATATTGCTAGTGTCGTTCATGAAGACCTTCGGAATCGAGTATTACGTCATATGCTCGCTCAAGGAGTTCGGCAATCTGAAAATGCTGCCTCTGTTACCCATATTTTGACAGATGGATTAGACCATATAGATGCCTATATGAGCCAATATATTCCACAAGCTTTATATGCTGTATTCGTTCCTCTTATGTTATCTATAGCTATCATTGATTCCGTATCTTGGATAGGTTGGATTCTATTGTTGACATATCCTTTAATCCCTTTTTTTATGATTCTTATAGGGAAAGAAGCAGATAAGCTAAACAAACAACAATGGGAACGTATGGAATTTTTAGGGGGGCATTTTCTTGATGTATTACAGGGATTGACGACGTTAAAAGTATTTGGCAGAGCTAAAGAACAGGTTCATGTCATAGGACGTTTATCTGGTGAGTTCCGAGATGCTACATTAAAGGTATTGCGCATCGCTTTTTTATCCGCATTAGTGTTGGAATTAATTGGTACCATTAGTACAGCTATGATAGCTGTTTATTTAGGGGTATCCTTAGTATATGGCGAAGTAGAATTTTTACCAGCTTTCTTTATTTTGCTAATGGCTCCAGACTTCTATGCGCCCCTACGACAATTGGGAGCCGCTTTTCATACGGGTTTGTCTGGTAAGGTGAGTTTGACAGCAGTGCAAGAGTATCTAACATCTGGTATAGAAGTAGTTCGTACAGGTCAAGAAATACTTAAGGGACCGATTCAAACCATTGAGTTCCGTGATGTGGCATACCAATATGAAACAGATCATGTGGGATTAGAGACTTTCACTGGTGTACTGAAACGTGGGCATTCCTATATGCTAGTTGGTGAAAGCGGAGCGGGCAAAACCACTATATCCAATGTGCTTATGCAATTATTGACGCCTACTAAAGGGCAAGTCACAGTGGATGGTTATGATTTACAAACTTTAGATAGTCATTGGTACCACGAGCAGATTGCTTATCTCAGTCAAACCCCATATATTATGAGTGGTACTTTACGGGAAAACTTACAATTTGGGTTAGAGGTAACTGATGAAATGTTGTGGGCAGTACTACAACAAGTGCAATTAGCTGATTTTGTGAGTGTCTTACCATTGGGATTAGATACGGTGATTGGAGAAGGTGGGTACGGATTATCTGGCGGACAACGCCAACGACTAGCTTTAGGACGAACCTTATTACGACCAGCACAAATCCTGATCCTCGATGAAGTAACGGCCCATTTAGATGTGGAAACGGAAAATCTCATCATGCAGGTACTACGTGAATATGGAAAAGATAAAATCGTTCTCTATGTGGGACATCGTGTGCAAACTATGAAGTATGTGGATACTTTATTTGTGATGCAAGCAGGAAGGCTAGTTGAATCTGGCAGTTATACGGATTTAGTGGCACAAAATGGATATTTTGCATCCTTAGTGAATACCTATAGTAATCCAGTGATGAGGAAACTATCTGCTGAGAGGGTTGAGTCTGTGTTGGATAATGAAGGAATACAGAACCAACCCGAAATGATTGACGAATTGTACAATAACGATGTTAATCATAACAGCGTGAAATCAAGTGCTATAGAGAGAGAGACACTGCAACATGATACGATAGGAATTGAGAAAGAACCGAATGTCCGTCGAGGGCTACTTTCACTATGGAAGTTACTATCTCACCATAGATCTTTGCTAGTAGGTAGTGTCCTTTTTGCTATAGGCACTGTAGTCATGAATATTGGATTACTGACTACGTCTACATGGTTAATTACAAAGGCCTCAGAGCATCCTGTACTAGTTGCTCTTAGCTTGGCTATCGTAGGAGTTCGATTCTTTGGAATCAGTCGTGCTATCTGTCGTTATGGAGAACGCTACGTATCCCATTCTATGGCGTTTCAAGGGTTATACGAATTACGTATTGCATTTTTTAAACGATTAGAACCGTTGGTGCCACGAATCTTTCAATCTATGAAAATGGGTGACCTACTTGGACGTATTATGGCAGATATTGAGACGCTGCAGTTCTTTTATTTGCGAACCTTAGTACCTAGCTTTTCATTCATTGGTGTTACAGTATTAGGCTGTATTATAGGATACCAAATACATCCTATGGTTGCGATAGTGATTGCATTGTATAGCATCATTGTAGGTGTAGTATTACCACTGAGTATTACCTATGTATTGAGACAAGTTCCACCTATGCGTTTATATACACGAGGACATATGAAAGAGAAGCTTATCGAATCTATTCATGGCGTAGTAGATATTATCATGAGCCATCAAGAAAAAAGATTCGTAGAGTCTATGAAAGCATCATTTAGTGCTTTTGATGGCTGGCAAAGCTTATGGAATCGTGGAGTTCGTTGGAATCAGACATTGGTATTAGGGTTAGCTCAATCGGCGTTATTAGTAGGGATGATTATCGGAGTCTGGGTGATCGATGGAATTTCCTATGGTCCACTATGGGTGGCTGTGATTGCTATCGGATTACAGTCTTACTTTGAAGCATTGCAACCTATGACAGAAGCGTCTTTACATGGCTATGAAAGTGCCTTGTCTATGGAACGATTGGAACAGTTAGAAGGACGATGGCAACAACAGAACCCATCAGTTTCTACTGGAGGTAATCATGGAAGCAGACTTGTTGATATATCTGCTGATACTGGATGTTTGTGCGATGATACAGACATGGGAATAGTGCGCCCTATGATTGGTGTACAATCGATATCCTTTGCTTATGATGTTCTGCCTATTTATGATGGTTTAGAATTGTCTATTCGTAAAGGTGAGAAAGTAGCAATTGTAGGTCCTAGTGGATCTGGTAAAAGTACTTTATTTGCACTGCTGCAAGGCTGGTATGCATACAGTGGTACTATCTCGATTGATGGAAACGATACAAGGAGACTTTCAGAGGAACAATTACAATCCTATATGGCATATGCAACTCAAGATATTTATGTATTCCATGCTACCATAGGTGATAATATTCGATTGGCTAAGCCGAGTGCAACGGATGAGGACATTTGGCAAGCATTGGAAGCGGTACAATTGGCTGAGTGGGTACGAAGTTTACCGAAAGGTTTGCGTACTATGGTCGGTCAAGGTGGTATGGGTCTTAGCGGTGGACAACGTCAACGACTTGGTATGGCACGATTATATTTACGTGATGCAGAGATTTTGCTCTTGGATGAGCCTCTAGAGGGATTAGATCAAGTCACACGACACTTAGTACAAGATCAGCTGCGTACCTTGTTCGAAGGAAAAACTGTATTATATATTACACACCATATCGAACAATTGCATGAAATGGATCGTATCTTGTTCTTAGAAGGAGGACGTATTGTAGAAAGTGGAACCTATGAAAGCTTATTAGCTTTACAAGGTCGATTCTACGAATACCATAGATTGAGTATGGAACGAATTTAAGAGATAGACTGAAATTGTATGTGCTAGTGGTATAGATACTATATTGGTGTAGCTCATGCCAATATGTATATATCAGTAGGAGTAAGATGTAAGTCCTTGTAGGACCAATAAAGAGCCCTACCTATAGTGAATATACTATAGATAGGGCTTTTCTTTCATTTGTAGAGGGACTATGATATAATTGTGGTAAATTATGAAAGTGTATCACTTAGATTCGAATAACCTACTAGATAGGAGATATATATGGGACAATTAGTTACGAAGCTATTGAAGTTAGCTAATGCTGTAACTACACAAACACATATAGAAGACCCACGTTTACCTGAGTCATTAGAAGAGGGAAATACATTGTACGATCATCGTATGCTATCCATTGAGGAAGAAGCGGTAAACCGCAAGATGCGATCTGTGGTGCGTAATCATTGGTTCTTTCATTCTATCATCTTTGAATTTGAACCAAATAATAAGGTGTTTATGAATGTCATCACAAAATTGGGGAATGTTATCAATGTAGAGTTCGATATTGATGATATTTGGTTTGATGATTATACCTCTACAATTCAGCTCAAACTAGATGTGGCTAACGTGGATATGGGAGGCTTATTCTTAAATATCATTACTCATATTTTGGGAAATTGGAGTTTACATGTATTGGGGATGTTCTTTAATCCTTTCAGCATCGGTAATGATACATCATCGATGCGTTTAGAAAAGAAAGGTATTATTCGGTTTGATTTGTCACCGAATAGCCCAGTACGAGAGTTCATTCCATGGCCACAACGCCCAGCGGAAAGTGTAGGCCCAGTATTATTAACGGCAATCAAATCAGGGCAATCCGTATTGCAAGTAGAGTACTATGCATTCCATCACAAGCTAGAGACTTATTCAGCTCCGGAAATGCCGGTCAAAACGAACTGGGTGCGCTCCATTGATATGGCAGCGGCTTTGTTAATGCCGATAGGGGTATGGGTGAGTTTTATTATCTTGAACCATTACTTACCACATGAAGAATTACAGGATTTTTCTTTCTCTACCTACTTCTTTATTTCCTTAAGTATTTTGCTATTCAGTTTTATCGTTATGAATATTCCTCGCTATATTTATATGTATTTTGAAACGAGGAAAAAGTGGCAATCTGTGTTTGTGAGCAATAACATTAAGATACAGATGCGACGATTGCAACGACGCATAGCGATGCAAAAGCAGGCCCTAGAGAATGATAAAAACGTTGTGAAACGACAAGAACACATCGTGGAAATGTTGATGCAAATACGAGATAAACGATTCTTGGCGCATCGATTGAAAGTAGCTGATGAAGATCGGGATCGGAAACAGAAAGTGAAGTTTATCATAGCGTACGTGCTGTGTACGTTTCTCGAATGGATGCTCCTTATACACTGAGTGCTGATGTGTTGGAGGGGGATATATGGGAGTAAAAAATATGCTGCCGCAAATTATTTTTTACTCCCATATATCCTCCTCTTTTATACAGTCAGTACTAAGGTAGGTGTCGCAAGGAAAGATGCTGCTGCAAATTGTTTTTATGTCTTACATATCCCTCCTTTTCAAATGTAGTAGGTGCTGAGGTAGGCGTCGCAAAGGGGATGCTGTCGCAAATTGTTTTTTACTCCCATATATCCCCCCTCTTTTTATACAGTCAGTGCTAAGGTAGGAGTCGCAAGTGGTATTTTTTATGATATTATAATATAATATATATTTTTTCATGTAATCATGAAGTTTAGGTAGGAAAGGGAATAGTATGAAGAATATTGAGAATTTTAAAAGTCCAAAGTATGATGATCCAAGATATGAGATGGTGTTGCCTGATATTTATAAGGTGACTAGGAAGGTAAATGATGATAGATTATCGACAAAATTTACTCAATCAGCAGATGAAGAGGCAGAGGTTGTGCGAGATATAGAGGGGTGGGAATATTCAGAAAAATACAGTGGCTATCTACTTAGTTATAATGATAAATTATATTACAGAGATAATAATCATAGGGATGATGTAATTCTAGAATATGATACTTCAGAGGAGACATACTATCTAACTTCTTTGTCATTTGTGCAAGAGCCTGAACTAGGAGAAGGTGAAGATGCTTCTAATATATCGCAGTATCCATTAGAAGATATTATGGATGAATGGTTCTGTTGGGTGTCTGACTTCTATGATGATTTAAATATTAAAGGCGCTGAAAAGTGTTATCAGGAGTTTGCTTCTTACGATTTAGAAACATTGGTAGGTTTACGTACAATAATTGGTAAACGTGTGTATAGTAATGATGATGGATTTTATATTACAGAGGATGAATAGGGGTAAATAGTGAACAAAAGGACTGCTCCTTGTGCGTTGCACAAGTGGCAGTCCTTTGGGCTCTTTGTCAAATGTGGGGGCTACTCATATAAAGAGTTCTTAGCACGAGCTAT
>OBVV01000538.1_pt1 | contig 14303 bp, 14 predicted proteins | sample 1476221 | NCBI WGS metagenome assembly OBVV01 (sample SAMEA2580029, study PRJEB22360) | human gut metagenome | biome: human gut; feature: human-associated habitat; material: faeces | place: Denmark | collected 2008/2010 | reverse complement strand
TGGCCGTTGGTGGCTCGCCATGTCCGTAGCCAAGCTCCATCCCAGCCAAACCACCCGGGTACAACGTACGGCGGCCGGCCAGCTGGAGTTTAAGCCCGTGATCTATCCGCTGTATTCCGATCCCACGGACAACGGTAATTTCTACGCCGAGCAGGTAACGTCACTAGAAGCGGTAATCGAGGATTACATGAAAGTTTACGCCCCGGAACTAGGCCTCCCCGCTCCTATCAAGAACGACTTTAATTCCAAGGACAAACATATTTTCGTATTATGAGAAAAATAACGATCAAAGATATCGATTACCTCGTGCCCGGCACATGGGATGAGATGACAGCGGAACAGCTTTGCTTTCTCGCCAATATTTTGAACTCGAAAAGTACGGCCCAAGAAGCCAAGGTCAAGATGCTATTGTTTTGCCTGTCCGCGAGAATCCGGCGATACCAGAAAGCCAATGGAACCGGTTACGCCGTTTCCCTTCCCAAAGATCGTATATGGATCACGGCCGAGCAACTGGCGGCGTTGAGCACCATCTTTGATTTCTTATTCCAAGAGACAGAAAAAGGGATCGAGCTGGATATCCGCTTAACCCGTAACCCATTCCCCGTCTACAAAGACAAAGATATCGAGTTATACGGCCCGGAAGACGGCCTGACCAATATCAGCTACGGACAGTTCATCATGTTGCAAACTTGGCAACAGCGAATGAGACAGGATTTCTTCGAGGCATTGGATAACTTCCTATCCATAATCTGGAAAGACGGCTCATTCACCATACGTGAGGACGGTGATCCGGCTTGGTTCCGGAATGTAGAGCCGATCGTAAAGACAGTCATGTTCTGGTACTACCTAGGTAGCATGAATTTCATACAAGCAAAGTTCTCCCGGGTATTCTCCTCCGGAGGGAATGAAGCCCCTTTGGATATATTCGACACGCAACAACGCATCGTGGATGAGATGGCCAGCGGAGACGTGACCAAGAAAGAACAGGTAAAACAATCCCTTTTATACGACGCTCTCTATACCCTAGAAGTAGCGATCGAAAAAGAGGAGAAAAAGAAACAAGATATGTAGTAATAGGTGTTTTTCATGGTATTAGATTTTTAGATTAGTAATGGACAGCCGCTTTGCCTGTGAAGGTGGAGCGGTTTTGTTATTATCTCCAATCCAGATACTATGATAATAAAAATATTACCAAACGTTTGCCATTGATAATATATTTATTATCTTTGTGATGTCATTAAGACAAGAGCTCTATGCATAGTGACGATGGGCTAAAAGCCCGGATAGAAGAGGCAGAAAAAGATCTCCTTTTTTATCTCCGCAAGTATCATGAACTGACTTCGAGAAGCAAATTCATGAAAGCGGTGGTTGATAAAGAGATCAAGAGACTTGAGAAAGAACTTAAGGAACTTGGAAAGTATTATTGACCAGAAAGGTTCTCCCCCTCCAGGCCAGAGGGGGAGTTTCCCTTTCATGTGTAACTCAAAAAACAGAATAATATGGATAAAGTAAAGCGTTTTTTTGAACTAAAGGAACTTTGGAAAAAGTCCCCGGAGAATGACCGCCCTACCATAGACCGACAGATTACCGATTTGTTGGATAGCATGGATGAAAAGGAAACCGAACTGCTTACCGCAGGTGTGCAAAATGACTTTGAAAACATCCATAAAGAGATCGAGGACATCAAGGAGCAGCTAACTATTCGTGAGCGACTGAGTCCCGTTTTACCATACCTGTCCGTCTCTAATCTAGCCAAAGATTATTTCGGGAAATCATCCTCTTGGTTCTACCAACGATTAAACGGGAATAGCGTGCACGGTAAAATTTGCAAATTCACACAGGAGGAACTGGCTATTCTGGATATGGCGCTGAAAGACATCAGCCGCCGGATTACTAAATTGAACTTGGTATAGATCATTTTATTATGGGAGCCATAGAAAACAAACATATCTTTGCCGCATATGCAAACCTAGCGATAGATGGACTAATAAAAACACTTAATTTTATCGCTAAAAAGTTGGACACCCAAAAGCAATTAAGCAGTTGGGATATCAAGCATGTAATAACACTCATCGACTCAATCTTCGATCAAAATCCACAAAACAACCTAGAACAGGTCGTTGAAGGATATTTACCATGGATAAAACCGATCATTGAAATGAAGACGCCTAAAAAAGGTGAAAGGCAATCGGATAAACTTTGTATAGAATATAAAACCATCATTACAGCTTTTGCCTCTTTGCTTAATGACGTCAGGAACTATTACACCCATTATTATCATGATCCCATCTGTATTTATCCCGGTGGGTATGATATCCCTTCATCACTGAACTGCATCTACGATAGTGCTATAAACATTATCAAGGAGCGTTTCCAAGCCGAGGAGAAAGAGATGGAGCATCTTCGTAGATACACTCGCAAAAAAGGGCGGGTTGTTCTAAAAACAGAAGATGATCATTTCTATTACACATTAGCAAACAATAACGATCTGAGCGAAAAAGGGTATGCTTTCTTCATCTCGATGTTCCATGAAAGGAAGTACAGTTATCTATTCTTGAAAAAGTTATCCAGATTCAAACGGGGAGACTCGTTACAATATAGGCTTACCCTTGAGGTTTTCACGGCTCTTTCCACCAAACCTCCTGTAGAACGTCTACGCACTACGAAAGATACGAAACAAGACCGGGCTTTAGATATACTGAATGAACTATCTAAGATACCAATAGAACTGTATCAAACCCTTGAGCCTAAATACCGGGAAATGTATAACGAGACATTACAACCAACGGATGCCGAAGATCCTTACGGCCTTCCGGATAGATCCAGAATACGGTTCCGCAGTCGCTTTGAGACTTTTGCACTGCACTTTTTAGACAAACAAGCTGATTTTAAAGAAATTGGCTTCTATACATATCTCGGAAATTACTTTCACAATGGATATCAAAAAACAAGAGTCGATAGAGAGACAAAGGATAGATACATTAATTTCCAACTCGCAGGCTTTTGTAAAAACATCCAAGATATCTCCGCAAAGAAACTATCGGAGGCGTTAAACGTAAAATCCATAGATATAAGTACGGATAGTATACCGGATATCAATTCTTTTGAGCCTTATCTGGTTCAATCTATGCCCCACTATATCGTTAATGGTAATAATATCGGTATTAAGGTATTACCAGAAGGGAAAGATACCTACCCTACCATCGATGAGAAGGGTGCTAAAATGCCTATCGCCGATTTCTGGTTAAGTAAATACGAATTGCCGGCCATGTTATTCTATACTTATTTACGGAATAATAATATACATAAATCACACTGTCCCCTATCCGTAAAAGATATTATTGAACGATCTATCCATAAAAGTACCAAACAAAAGCATCCGGAAGAGAGATCCGAGCTAATGTTACGCCGGGTCATGAAAGCGATCTTTTGGACAGATAGTAAACTCAATGAGGTAGAACGTATCAAATCTCAGAAATCCGCTTTTGGTAAAAGGCAACATGAAATATTAAAAGCAGGCCGAATAGCGGAAACGTTGGTTAGAGACATGCTATGGCTACAGCCTTCAAAAAACAATGGAAGGGATAAAGTCACAGAGCCTAATTTCCAAGCCATACAAGTTTCTTTAGCATATTTCGGGATAAGAAGAAATGACTTAACGGAAATCTTCACACGAGCAGGATTGATCAATTCTTCAAATCCGCATCCTTTTTTAGCTCAAATAGGTACGAACTATACCTCTTTAATAGAGTTTTACATCGCTTACCTTAAGGAGCGGAAAGTATATTTTTCACGAATACAAAAGAAAATCCTGCAAGGGAAACTAAATATCCAGTGCCACCCTCTTCGGGACTTACAACGTGAGCCTAATAAGCCTCAAGATAAGGAAGAGGCCATATTCCTACCTCGTGGTCTATTTAATGAAGCGATCATTAATTGTTTGAAAAAATCCAAATTGAAGCAATTAATAGAATCTCCTACCCGAGAAAAAAGTCCGGCATTGAATGTCTCATACTTGATCCAGAACTATTTTAGAACTTATTTCGAAGATCAATCTCAAGAATTCTATGCACAACCCCGCAATTATCGTTTATTCGATAAGTTATCACCGAATAAGGGTAAATCCAAAAGCTATTTATCCTTAGAGCAAAGGATCAAGAAAATGGAAGAACTAAGGCCATCCAAGATTCCTGTTGCAGAAGCTAATAAGCTATTAGAGAAAGAAGATAGACTTTATCGTAAGAATTATAACGAAATATGCGATAACGAGTCTATAATCAGACTCTACCAAATACAAGATATTCTTTTATTTATGATGACCAAGGAATATCTTCCTTCTGATTTATACAACAGAATTAACAAATACAAACTAGAAAACGTCAAAGGTATTTTAAATGAGAGAGTTTCTTACTTGATCGATCTCAACCCTTTAAAAATACAAGGAGAAGATATCAAGATAAAAGACTACGGAAAGTTATTTTATATACATCATGATACAAGAATCAACTCTTTGAATAAAGTATTAAGTAAAGTCAAAAGAAACAATAGTATATCTTCTAGCGTAAAGATACAACCTTATGAAAATTATAAAAGAGAATGCCTAGATTTCGAAGAAGCCCAGATACAAATCATACCTATCATTCATTCTTTCGAAATCGCGATGGTATCGATGTTCCCTGATTTAAAGAAGGCTACTCCCGGAAATTATTATGATTTTAATGAGCTAATTACAGAATATGAGAAACGAACTAAACAAAAGATAGATAGTTCTTTTCTCATTAAAACTCGGAATATGTTCTTACATGATAAATACGAAGCTGAATGTATCAAAGAGATTTCTGACGATTTCGTCTATGCAAAAAAGATTATAGCTGAATTTAAAATGAAGATAGAAAATATAAAATTAGAAGACCTTTCGAATGACTCATCAGCATAAAAACATTTTATGCTCTTTGATTGAAAGGTAGAAACAACAGTTTTTCAATTGTTTTTTTATTTCTTGGGTTGTATTAGCCTTTAGTTTGAAAGGTAGAAACAACTGATTACCTTGATTCGTCCCGTGATTTCGCGTTGTATTAGCCTTTAGTTTGAAAGGTAGAAACAACCGTTGATGACAGAGGCAATGCTTTTTAGAGGTTGTATTAGCCTTTAGTTTGAAAGGTAGAAACAACTACAAAGAATATAGATAATTGCATTACCTAGTTGTATTAGCCTTTAGTTTGAAAGGTAGAAACAACAAAAGAGCTATCTGTTTATATTGCTTTTAGTTGTATTAGCCTTTAGTTTGAAAGGTAGAAACAACATATATTCATTGCTAGAATTGCTATAGTTAGTTGTATTAGCCTTTAGTTTGAAAGGTAGAAACAACAAAATAAGCCAACAGGAATGTTGGCTTATTGTTGTATTAGCCTTTAGTTTGAAAGGTAGAAACAACACATCCGCGTTGAACGGGAACACGTCCATGGTTGTATTAGCCTTTAGTTTGAAAGGCAAAAACAACATTTTAAGATATATACTCTTATCAACTTAAATAATCAAGAAAAACCTTTGTATTTCAAATAAACTTTACTTACTTGCAGCATTGTTAACATTTAAATTCACACGATATGAAAAAAACATTATTATCTCTCATTTTCGTCGCAGCCATAACAGGCTGTAGTATTATTCCTAAATCTCCATACCAACAAAGCGCAGTGGTATTAGATTATTCAGAATATACAAACAAAGGATTTTTTATGACAGAAGCCAATTCTGTCAATTTTGAATATAAAGCTATTGGTAGTGTATCCGCAAAAGTTCAAAGTGGTTATGAGATTATAGGAGAGAGCGTTCGCAAAGGAATGAAAGATGATATTTATGGGGAGACCTATGATAAGCATAAAGTCAAATACGGAAAATACAAACAAGCTTTTTCTGATGATGCTATTAATGTCTTATGTAATAAAGCAATGGAAATAGGCGCAAATGGTATCATTAATATCAAGGTCACTTATCTGCCCGCAATAAGAGATTTAAAAACAGGAATTGTTATTGAACCAGATGCTATCATTGTCACTGGCATGGCTATCCGGAAATAATTTGGATTCATTAAGAACTTTACTGTAAATACAGTAAGGTTTACATTAAAATTTATATAATATGATGTGGATTGCAGTACTATTAGCTTTCGTTCTATTCTTTTTTATGGCACGTTATTTAGCCAAAGATGAGAATAAACATATGACAGAATTAGAGAATAAGAGATATCTGGAGAATCCTTTGCCAATTTCTATAAACGAAATTGAGGTAAATACACCAAAAGAAACATACAACTTCAATGTTGTTGGAATGAAGTACAGACCTATTAGTACAAAGAAATTTATTGACAATTTAGAAGGTTGCGAACCGGTTACATTAAAACCTGAACCAAGAAATCAGTATGACAAAAATGCCATAAAGGTTCTTGTATATGATGATGCTAAAATGAAAGACACCTTTATTGGTTATGTTCCCGCAGATGAAGCTATTGAGATCGGCCAGATAATCAATGATAATCCTTGTTATAAAGCGTCTGTACAGAATGTGTTTTGCGATTTAGATGATGACTATTTTTCTATATCAATAGAAATAAACTATTAAACTCTTATTGCTATTCCAAAAACTTTCACCATATTTGCAGTGTCAAACACGTGGCGAAAGCTGCAAACCGAGAGCAACGGATAATGCTCAACTTTTTGTTAGGGCTTTTTTTATGCCCAAATTGTACGATATAGGCGGCTGCCATTTCCAGTGATTTTTGCTCCTCGGAGTAGCTCACGTGTTTGACGACGGGAAATGTGTGGCCGTCTTTCTTTTTAGAAAAAATCATACTATAAAAGTCAAACACGTGAGTTATGAAAACAAATTCATTAACCGTATCATCTTCCCGGAGCCGGGAACATGATCTCTTTTCTTGGACAACCGTCCAGAAGTTCTACAACCTGTTGCCTCTTGGTATCACCCCCTGTAAGTCCATTTACGAGGCTAAAATGTACACGGTAGCTTTATTGGCTATGCTGTCTCCAGTGTTCTTACCACTGGTCATCGTAGCTTGGTTCGTTTATAACTCAGCGAAGAAAGGAGGCCAAAATGATTAGACTGGAAGATATATGTATATCAAATCTGATGCTGGATGCGATCAGATATTGGCAGGAAAATGATAAAGGTGGGTTAGAAGAAGATGTTAAGGCCATTGACAGCGCTATCACTTTCATTGCATGCGAGCATGATGCCCCGGGTGTACTTTCTGAAAAAGAATCATTGTCGCTTATCGCGGCTCTAAGCTTTCTGAAAAAAAGATTATGTTTGTTTGAAGGAAAGGAGGAACCGAAATGAAACTCCAAGAAGCCCTGCGCCTACTCGACATCGTAACCGATGTAAACGGACAATATAGTAAAGAAGAACGAATGCGTGCCGCCATGAGATTGGAAGAGCTGTTACGTTTGTTACTCCCAGAGGAATGATTATATTTGCGATATGTTGACGTTCGTTATCATATTAGGTTTTGTCATGCTGATCGGGGCCTCGATTAATGAGGCTAAACGCAGTGGAAATACAACGGCAAAGGTTATAGCTACTGTACTGATCTTCTTTTTCCTTTTCTTTTTACTATCCTTAGTTTAAAGATATGTCCTTTAAAAGCTCCCTTCGGGGGGCTTTTTTTGTGTCTATAAATTGGATGTTATGGACATATACAATCACTTTGAGTATTCGGAATGGATCGCTAGGCATCTAGCCGCTATCGGTCATACGGACGGGGAATGTCATTTCCTCCGTAGTGACGAGGTAGAGGAAATCTCCGATCTGGAAGAACGTATCTCCTCTATCCGGGATCATGTATTAGTCGCCATCGATGGGCTTAACTCGGATTTTTCTTGGCTTAACAATGATAACCTCGTAAATGTCCCACAATATTTTATCGCCCTATTAAAGCAATGCGAGGCCGGGGATATCGACGGGATTCACTTTGCGAAAGCGGAATGCAAGGATCTTCTCATGCAGATCGTCTGCCGGATGATGCTCGACTGGAACGAGGAACGTAACGGGCTTCAGTTCCTAGAGCTAAACAGCATGACCTTTCGGGGCATTGGTCCCATGGGAGATAATTTCTATGGGGTGATGTTAGGCTTCAATCTAAGAAAGCCTATCCCCTTCTCTATCGACAAATCAATGTGGGTATGATATGGGAGTCATGAAAAGATTGAGCGAGCAGATGCGCACACCTAAACGCAGGAACTCCCTAATCGGAGCGAGGGAAGGATTACCCTTCGAGATCTCGCTAGAGTCAACCAGCCGGATCGCCCGGTATGAACGTAGGCAGGATAAGGAGAAATTGAGACAATTCAATTCTGAGGTAAAGGAATGGATGGGTTACGTGATCCAAGACTTAAAAGGGAATATCGCCTTGCTTGTCCAGAAAGATGAGTTCCTATCGGACTCCCTAGAACCCAGAATTTACAAAAGTAAAGGAGAGACCGAACGAGTGGGATTCAGTTTCGCCCGTGAAGGTATCTATATCCATAAGGGAGCCGGACGGGGCCAAGGTGGTTTCCGGGGCGGCTCTAAATGGACGGACAAATACGGGAAGCTGAAAAAGACCAACCCGGATTCTTTCTACCTGATGGGAACCGGCAACCGCCACCCGATCCGTTGGTTCGATCCCATCATCGAAAAGAATCTTCCCAAACTGGCAGACATCGTAGCGGACTACGCCGCCGATATGCAAATCGACGCATCACGAATTTTCATAGATAAAGATTAGGATATGGCAGGAGATTTAAACAGGAGCATCAAGATATACTTGGATAACTCCGACGCAATGACTAGCGCATCGGAGTTAGAGACGAAAATCGGGGAACTGGAGAAAAAGCTACTTGATCTCCGGACGGCCGGAGAAGGCAATAGTAAGGCGGCAAAGAAAATAGAACGTGAGTTGACTGCCCAAACCCAGAAGATGCAAAAGTATAAGCAAGAGGTCGCTGATACGGAAAGAGTATTGAAGAACCTAAGTGGAGCTACTTATAATGACTTAATAAAGACAAAGAATAAAATTTCAACGGAGCTGAAAAAAGTAACTCGTGGTACCGCTGAATATAACACTAAGTTAGAAATGCTGAAACGCATCTCCAAAGAAACCGCACTAGCCCAACAAGAGATGCGTGTAGAGATCGGTTGCCAAGCCTCGGTCTGGGGACGTGCCACAGATTTCGTAAATAAATATATGGGAATCATTGGTACCGCAGTGGCAGCCATTACGGGTATTACTCTTACTTTCAACAAATTCCGTGAAGCCCGCAATAAACTGGAAGAAAGCAAGGCCGATGTAAAAGCTCTTACAGGCCTAGATGATGAAAGTATAGAGTGGCTTACAGATCAAGCAAAACGTCTTTCCACTACAGTTACCGAAGAAGGTATCCGCATACGCCAATCCGCTGAGATACTGGAAGCTTATAAATTAGTAGGTTCCGCTAAACCCGAATTGCTAGCAAATAAAGAGGCTTTAGCAGAAGTGACGGAGCAAACGCTCATCCTCGCCTCTGCCAGTGGCATGAAACTTACAGATGCGGTAGATGCCGTCACCTTGGCATTAAACCAATATGGGGATGGAGCTGATCAAGCCGCTCGATATGTAAATGTACTTGCCGCCGGAAGTAAATTCGGTGCGGCAGACAAGTGGTGTCGCAGCCGCTTCCGCAAAGATCCCGATCGAACAACTGGTTGGAACCATAGAGACTCTGGGAGAGAAAGGTATCAAGGACGAGATCGCCGGTACCGGACTCAAAAAGTTTTTCCTTACCCTGCAAACAGGAGCTGACGAGACTAACCCCAAAATAGTCGGGCTAAGTACGGCTCTGGAAAATCTCCGCAAAAAACAAATGGACGCTACCGCTATCAAAAAATGTTCGGGGAAGAAGGTTACAATGTTGCCTCTGTCCTTATCAATGAAGCGGATAAGGTAGAATATTATACGAAAGCCATAACCGGCACATCCGTCGCTTTAGAGCAGGCCACGATAAAAAGCCAATCCGCCACGGCTAAAATGCAACAAGCAAAAAACAAACTTAACGATCTTGGCATTGAGTTAATGGAGAAGATCAATCCATCCATTATCAGCGTAATGAATCAAACCGTGAACTGGACTAAAAAACTAGTTCTGATGGCTGATTGGATCAGTAAAAATACAGGGCTGGTTATTACCTTAATATCGACATTAACTTTGTATACAGCCGCTATCAAGCTAAACACTTACTGGAAGATTGCGTCAAATGGAGCTACTCTAAAAGCTACAATTATAGAAAAAGCTCATTTAGTTGCGACCCGTTCTTCCATAGCCGCAGAATATGCATTAGCGGCAGCATCAGCTCTCAAGGCTAGAAATATCAAAGCTGCGACTATGGCTATGCGCAGTTTCTTAGTGACTCTGGGTCTCAATCCCATTATTGCGGCAGGTGTGGCAATTACGGCTTTAGCTGTAGGCATTTACAAAATATGGGATAATTCAACAAAAAGTGCCCGGGCTTTAAAAGAGATGAACAAGGAAATCTCCACAGAACGGGCAGAAGCTTATACCCTATTTGACGCTCTCCAACGAAGCAACGCCGGAACAAAGCAACGAAAAGAATTAATCGATGAGATCAATTCTCGATATGGAAAATATCTTGAAAACCAACTAACAGAACAAAGTACAACCGAGGATATCGCAAAAGCTTTAGAAATAGTTAATGAAAAGTTGCATGAAAACATAGTTTTAAAAACCATGCAGAAAGAGAAGGAGGATGTAACGACCACCGCCTTAAATAAACAAATCGATTTGATGGATCAAATGAGGGAAAAATCAAATCTGGGGCAATTCGTTACCGACGCTATGCTTCGAGACGTAAAACGTATAACAGATGAAGGGATAAAGAACGGACGCTCATGGACAAAAACGTATGATGATGTCATCTCTTACATTGACTACTACTATGGTGCCAGAGGTAAGGTCGATAAGGATTTCTGGGGAAGTTTACAGAGCTATATGACACAAACTTACCAATTAGCATCCAACCTCGATAAGATATCTCAGAAATACTCTCCTCTTCTGCCTAAAAAACCTGCAAACGAGTTGCCAGAAGTAGAAGTTATTGCCCCTAAAATAAAAAAAACGGATATAACCCCGGGACTGTCAGTGGAGCAAGAGAAAAAAATCACAGACGCAAAGCTGAAAGAGGTTGATCGTTATATCGCAACCAAGAAACTAAAATTGACACAAGATTATACCGAGGGCCTAAGATTATATGATGATTATCAAACAAAACTTCAAGCTTTAGAACTCGAAAAATTAAATAAACAATTAGCTATCTATAAAATAGGCAGTGACGAAAGAAAGAAAATAGAGCAATTAATACTAGATTATAAGATCAAATTATTAGACAAAGGGTATCAAGCCTATCTGGAAAATCTCCAAAAAGAAAAAGACATCAACAAAAAGAAGGAAAAACAGACAAAAGAACACTATGACAAATTGAATGAGTTGTTACAAGGATTCGTTAAAAAGGAAATGGACGAAAAAGAGAAGGCTAGAGAAGAAGAGGAAGAAAAGAAAAAAAAGCAATTCAACATAATGAAAGATTTTGGTAGTGAAGCAGGAATGATATTAGGTCAAGCTTTAACAGATACCGAAACGACATTTGCTGATGCTATGCATAATATTCTTCTTCTTACCTTAGATACATTAAGACAGATTGCAGTAATGGCTATCGCTGAAAGAACCATTAAAGATATAGGTAGCTTAGGTTTTCTAGGATTGGCAAAAGCAGCAGGTGAAATCGCACTTATTAACGTCGCTTTCGGTGCCTTGAAAGGTCTTATCAAGAAACCTAGTACATCTACCGCAAATGCAGGTCTTAATGACAGCACTACGCCGCAAACCGGACAACGGGTTGTATCAGACTCCACCGGTTGGTACAACGGAGGATTCACCGGCAACGGTGGTATACTTGAAGTGGCTGGTCCCGTACATCGAGAAGAATACGTTACACCGGCATGGCAATTACAAGATCCGGTTTCCATGAACCATATCCTAGCCTTGGATGCCATCCGAAGACAAAGAACAAGCACAAATCCTCTTCCCGTCAACGGATTCGCCAACGGTGGATACAATGGACGCTCGGATGAAGAAAATGTAATGGTTTCAAGTAATAATCCGGAATTACTCAAAGTACTCACACAGCTACTTATGCTATTTTCCGAACTAAGAGCAAAAGGCATGAGGGCCTATATCGTTTATAGCGATATCGAGGCCGCCCAGAAGACATTGGACAAATCCAAAAAGATAGGAGGCAAATAAGATGGACATCATTCACGAATCCGGCAAGGCTTACGACCTAGGAGACATCCAATTGACCTTATCCCGGATGAACCCGTTCTTTAACGATTACGGAGAGCAGAGCTTACCGGTAACACTCCCTCCCACGGACAGGAATAGGGAACTACTCATCTATCCGGATAACATGGCCGGGATCAGCAAGGCCTCGCAGCGGATCAACGCCATGATCCAACACGGGGTATTCTCCATTCCCTGCCGTCAAGCCATCCTGTCGGCGAACCGGAAGAGCGGGATCGAGACCAGTTTTTACTTGAATACCGGAGCGTTTTACGAGAAGATCAAGGATGTACCGTTATCCACGGTCTTTGAGGACAAGGTTCTCAAGTTCGCGTCTGTCAGCGAGGCGATATCCTTCTGCCGGAACCTGTTCATTACACATGACGACCGATTCGCCTTGTTCCCGGCCATCCTAGAGTCCGGTTCTTTAAACGCCACCGGTGATCCGGGACCGGACGGATATCCCCGTCTTTACAACGACGTGGAGCGGACGGAGGTAGTCGATGAGAAAACGATCCGGTTGGCTCCGGGATTCTACATATCCCCCTTCATCCGTGGATTGCATCTATTGGAGGAGATATTCGCCTATCTTGGCTACACCTTGGAGGACTCCTTCTTTTCCCGCACCACCCCATTCAAGGACATGGTTTTTTTGAACAACACGATCGATACGATCGTAAGGGGTGAGATCCGATACTCCCAGATCGTCCCGGACTGCATGATCAAGACGATACTGGACGTATACCGATATAAATTCTGCTGCGAGTTCATCCCGGACGAGACCCGCAAGACCATCCGTATCGTGCTATTCGATGAGAACCTGAACGAGACACCCTCCTGCGACCTCACGGATTGCGTAGCTGGTAAATACACAGTCAACCATCCCTCGAGCTTCAAGCAGTTAAAGCTTACCTGTGACCGGCTCACGCCGCCGGAAGAGAAACAGGAGAGCGAGCGCCCGATGCCAACGACGGGAAGAGCCACGGGGAACGAGAACGAGGAGTTCAGTACCTTGGTAGACCTATTAAAGAAATACCCGGACGTGGAGTATAACCAGATATCGGGTGAGTTTGTCCGGAGAGGTTACAAGGGGATCACGCCGGTCACGCAACGGATCGGTCTGGTCACGATGGATTATTACGCCGGCGGGACACTGGAGACGGAGAGCAAGGAATCCCCGGACGTGCTACCGGCGATGGTCCATACACCTGCTTTTGGCAGCGGAGGAGCCGGGGCCATCCCGCATCTCGGGATTTATATAGGGACCGGAAGATCGTTGAACTCCTCCATCATCATGGATTCCGTGAATGACTCCACGTCTGAGGTGGTAGGCGAGGCGGAAGATAACGAGGAGTTGAAACCCATGCCGGCGTTCGTATTCCATGCCGGGAAACTGGACTACGGGACGATCCTCAATCATGATGCGGATGGAAACAAGCTCTGGAACTATACGCTCGCCTACCACGGCCCGGACGGGCTTTTCGAACGGTTCTGGAGGAATTACGATTCCCTGCTCCGGAACTCTCTGCTCGAGATAAAAGCGAGCATGCTTCTCAGTGACATCCAAAAGGTATCGCTCTCCGAGTACAGGAAGGTGACGATCGAGGGACAGGAGTTGCTTCCCTCCGCCATACAATATAGCCCGGGTTCCCGGGAACCCTTGGAATCCACGTTCCTTACCACGAGGCTTTACGAGCCGGTATCCACGGCCATGGCCGAGGCAGAGCGGTTCGCCTCCCATGTATCCAAATATAAATGGAAGGTCAACTACTCCCGGTCCAACGCCAGTGACAGCGTGAAAAGGAGATGGGTGTTCAAGGAGGAGCCCGTGACCATATACTACGCCCCGCCCAGCGCATACCAATACGTGCAGGGCGGGAAATACCATCAAGCCACTTATCCCGTGCAATTCTATAGCCGT
>OBVV01000537.1_pt1 | contig 14374 bp, 10 predicted proteins | sample 1476221 | NCBI WGS metagenome assembly OBVV01 (sample SAMEA2580029, study PRJEB22360) | human gut metagenome | biome: human gut; feature: human-associated habitat; material: faeces | place: Denmark | collected 2008/2010 | reverse complement strand
ACCAGCCGTACCGGCTGCCGGGGCAGCAGTATGATAAGGAGTCGGGGCTGTACTACAACCGGAACCGGTACTACGATCCGTTGCAGGGGCGGTATATCACTCAGGACCCGATAGGGCTGGAGGGGGGATGGAGTCTGTATGCGTATCCGCTGAATCCGGTGAATGGTATTGATCCATTAGGGTTAAGTCCTGCAGATGTAGCGTTAATGCGAAAAAAAGAACAACTAAACCATCAAAGAGCATGGGATATATTATCTGATACTTATGATGATATGAAGAGATTAAATTTAGGTGGGACTGATCAATTTTTCCATTGTATGGCATTTTGTCGAGTGTCTAAATTAAATGACGCTGGTGTTAGCCGATCAGCGAAAGGGCTGGGTTATGAAAAAGAGATTAGAGATTACGGGTTAAATATGTTCGGTATGTACGGCAGAAAAGTAAAGTTATCCCATTCTGAGATGATTGAAGATAATAAAAAAGACTTGGCTGTAAATGAACATGGGTTGACATGTCCATTAACACAAGATTGCTCAAATAGATGTATTGATTATATTAATCCAGAGCATAAAAAAACGATAAAGGCTTTACAAGATGCTGGCTATCTCAAGTAACATCTCAAAGATGGTAATATTTATTTTTGCTATTATAATCGTTGTTTTTTTATGCGTGACTACTTATCTTTATTTACACAAAGATGAATCTCTTGTAAGTAAGCATTACATAAACTATATGGCAATACCAGAAAGTGATGGAGTTTTTACATGGCTCCCAGATTTTTTTCCGCACGTAGCGGTGGATATATCAATATCCACAAATGTAGAAGATGATTATTTTTTTTCTTATTTTTCCCTAACAATCGATGATGGGGGGAGGTTTAAGAAAACATTGACGGTGAGGGCCAGGGAACAAGTGGCGAAAATCGTATCAGAGAATGATCCAGATACAAAAAAAGTGTGGTGTAAATATGGTAAAATACCAGGGCAAGGGGATAGCGTAAACCTTTTTTTTGTTGGTGAAATTAATGTTACGCATTATTTTATAACAAATATTGGAGCTGGATTGCCTGATGCTTGTGCAGAGTAATTGCTTGAATTAAGAGTCTATCCCATATCGAAGTCGTCAACTTCGTAGTGAGGAAAAGTAAAATTCCTGACTGAGAAAAGACATGTCGGCTATTGTGTAAAGCCATATAGCTCAGACGATGAATATCTACTCGTATTCAGTTGTTTATTGAGGGTGAGTTCCGACCCTGAAACAACAAATAAAATGAACAGTCAGAGAGTTTACATAGAATTGCACTGGTCTTTTACGATATCTGACATTGTGTAATACATATTCAGCCATGCATTAATTAAAATGTTACGTGTTTAATGTGAGTCCCTATCTGAAAATAAATAATCCTTCCGGATTAAAATAAATTCTTGCCGGGAAAGAAAGAGGAAATAAACCATTAGCGGAAAACCAGCGGCACGCCAGGGTGACATGCCCCAGTACGGCGGCCCGATAGTCCAAGGTTCAGCGGGGGTACTGATAGTCGCGCCGACTGCATCGAGAACTCCATACAACTTTTTACGGAACGTCACCTGATAAAATTTGTTCAGTATCGTCTTTTGAGATTCTCAAGGTTATGGAGTAACCAGACAGAACGGACACCACTGTCGGAGATAAAAACCCCCTGTTTACGCAGCTCGTTGCTGGCCCGGTGCTGACCATGTGTCGGGAAAGCGACGGCGTAATCAACAACAGCCTGTTCAGTTGCCTCATCGGTACGGTTCTTAAGGTTAGGAGCGCGGCGACTACGATTAATCTGCGCATCCACACCGCCTTCAGCGACCAGTTCGCGGTAACGATAAAACGTATCACGCGAAACGCCCATGATTTTACAGGCTTTTGATACGTTGCTGAGTTCTTCAGCCAGATTGAGCAAACCGGCTTTGTGTTTGATGACGGGATTGGCAGTATGAAGCATGAGAGTTACCTCTTGTTTTGGATAAGGATTCGACACTCATATCAAAACCGGTAACTCTCAACCTTTCAAGGCCATGTGTCAGATCAAGTCGCGACTAATACAAATACGTCCCTCATTACCGCGCCTTAACCCATTCCGCCACTTCCGCCCACTCACCGCGAAAGACAACTTTTTCCGCTTTTTTCTCAAGCTGATAGCGATACATTGGGTCGTAATATTCTTTAAGTAACGGCACCAGCCAGGCCAGATGACCGTCGGTGCTACCGGTTGCGAGTTGCGTTGTCAGCGCTGCATCCAGCCTTGCAGCCAGTTCGTTATAGCGCTGTAGCCCCAGCCGACGCTTGATCGCCGAAAGTCCGTGATGCAGGTATTCGCAATACTCCTGCCAGCCCTGTTCGTCGCCGTACGCGTGGGTAAAATCATGATGCATACGCAAGAAATACTCTTCGTTCAGGCGCTCAAGACGGATCTCAAACGGATCTTCTACCACCGCAATCGCCGCCTGAGTCATTCGCTCGCGCAGGCATTCCGGCAGGTGATTCGAACCGATCATCCGGCTTTCGTCTTCCAGCACCCACAGGCGCAAATTCTGACGGGCGTCGGTTTTTAGCATTTCGGCAGCCAGCAGGTTTTCAAAACTCGCCTGGCTAAGTTGTGGTTGTAAGGTGCGACCAAACGCCGAACCGCGATGACGCGCCAGCCCTTCCAGATCAACACCGTTCGGCTGTTGTTGCACTAACAGCGTTTTGCCGCAGCCGGTACAACCGCCAATCAGCACTATCGGTTTTTGTGCCAGTTCAATAGTCGCCTGAATCGTGGTCTGGCGCAGTGCCTTATAACCGCCTTCCACCAGCGGATAATCAATCCCCGCTGCATGCAACCAGCTTTGCACAATATGTGAGCGCTGACCGCCACGGGCGCAGCAGAGAATACCTTGCGGATTTTGCAGGCACGCTGCCCGCCAGGCGTCCATACGCTGCTGACGAATTTCACCCGCCACCAGTTTATGACCCAGCGCCAGCGCCGCGTCTGACCCTTGCTGTTTATAACAGGTGCCAACGGCGGCGCGTTCATCGTTATTCATTAACGGCAGATTGATAGCGGCGGGCATTGCGCCTTGCTCAAACTCGATAGGGGCGCGAACATCAATAATGGGCGTATCAGCAATCAGCAGGGCACGATAGTCCTGTTCCGTGTGTCTCTCTTGCATAGTTAAAAGTGAACCTCAAATCAGCTTGCGCGCTATTTTACGCGCCAACGCGCAAGGAAACTTGATTTTTAACTGCGTGGGTTGCCGAAAATTTCTAAAAATCCGCTGATTTCCGGCCTGCGCTGGGTAAACAAGGTCACAATATCTTCTACCGCTTTGCCGCTGCCAAATTTGCGCCATGCCAGACTCAATGGCGAAGGAGGGCGCATCGTTGGGATTACCCGGCTAACTAGTTGTTGATTATCGATCATTGACTGGCAAAGCGATTTTGGCAAAAAACCAATGCCAACGCCCGCAAGATGGGCGGCGATTTTCGTTTCCATATCAGGAACAATAATCTCTTTTTGCCCAGGCAATCGCCAGGCGACGCGTTTGGTTAAGGTGCGGGCGCTGTCTTCAATATTGACCGCCGGAAAGCGCCGCAACTGCGCTTCTGTTAGCGGCTCTTCAACGTTCGCCAGCGGATGATCCGCCGCCATGACAAAGCGCCATTGCACCGATCCTAAGGGATCAAGACTAAAGGTATTTGCCAGCGCCTCGGTTCCCGTGACGCCGATAGCCAGTGAAAAACCTTCGTATAATAGCGAATCCCAGACGCCCATATAGATTTGTCGGGAGATGTGAAACTGGGTAAAGGGGTAACGTTCATTCAGCCACGCCAGCAACTGGGCGACGGCCTGGGGGTGGTAGAGCAGGTTGTTGATGACAATATTCACCTGGCGTTCCACGCCATCATTCACCTGTTGCAGCTCGCTTGGCATACTTTCCAGCCAGCTCAGCCAGTCTCTGGCCTGGGAAAGTAGATGCTCGCCAGCCGCTGTCAACGTCACGCTGCGAGTCGTGCGGAAAAACAGCGCTACTCCGGTATTCTCTTCCAGAAGTTTAATGCGATAACTGATCGTCGCCGTGGTTTTACATAATCGTTCTGCCGCTTTTGAAAAACTTCCTGTTTCAGCAACCGCAATGAAAGTCCGCAAGGTTTCTGGATCGAACATCTTCAGGTATCCCCTTTTAAATCCGCAAGTTGCGTGATTTTCTTATCCTCTGATTTATCAGTATTTTTACATGATAACCCTGTTCAATTTGTGGACTAAATCTAGTTTTGGAAAAATATTCCAACTTTTGTATTGATGTTGTTCTCTTAAGGTTTTAGATTGCCTGTTATTGAAACCAAGCTGACCGGTCGGCGATGGTTGAACGGAATTATGTTACAAGGACAAAAAGATGAAACTTCAGGTATTACCGTTAAGTCAGGAAGCCTTTAGTGCTTATGGCGACGTAATCGAAACTCAGCAACGGGATTTTTTCCATATTAACAATGGCCTGGTGGAGCGTTACCACGATTTGGCGCTGGTTGAGATTCTTGAGCAAGACCGTACGCTTATCAGCATTAACCGCGCGCAACCGGCGAATCTGCCGCTGACCATTTACGAACTCGAACGTCATCCGCTGGGCACTCAGGCCTTTATCCCGATGAAAGGTGAAGTGTTTGTGGTGGTCGTGGCGTTAGGCGACGACAAACCAGACCTGTCAACGCTGCGGGCGTTTATCACCAACGGCGAACAGGGAGTGAATTACCATCGTAACGTCTGGCATCACCCACTTTTCGCCTGGCAGCGCGTCACCGATTTTCTGACCATCGATCGCGGCGGCAGTGACACTGTGATGTTGAAAGTATTCCTGAACAGGAACTCTGTTTTGCGTGACGCCTGCAACCGACTTGCATAAGATAAACTAATTGTTCATTGTTTATGCTCACTTGTAGGTCGGAGTTAACGTAGGTATGACGGAAGTTAGACGGCGCGGCAGGCCAGGACAGGCGGAGCCTGTGGCACAGAAGGGCGCACAGGCGTTAGAGCGGGGAATTGCGATTCTGCAATATCTGGAAAAAAGTGGGGGAAGTTCGTCGGTTAGCGATATTTCTCTCAATCTGGATTTGCCGCTCTCCACGACCTTTCGCTTGCTGAAGGTTTTACAGGCAGCGGATTTTGTCTATCAGGACAGTCAATTAGGCTGGTGGCATATAGGATTAGGTGTCTTTAACGTCGGTGCGGCGTACATCCATAACCGCGATGTCCTCTCCGTCGCCGGGCCGTTTATGCGCCGCCTGATGTTACTTTCCGGCGAAACGGTCAATGTCGCGATCCGTAACGGCAATGAAGCAGTATTAATTGGTCAGTTAGAGTGTAAATCAATGGTCAGGATGTGTGCGCCACTGGGCAGTCGTCTGCCGCTGCATGCTTCCGGTGCGGGCAAAGCGCTGCTTTATCCGCTGGCGGAAGAGGAGTTGATGAGCATCATTCTGCAAACCGGTTTGCAGCAGTTTACGCCAACTACGCTTGTGGATATGCCCACCTTGCTGAAGGACCTGGAACAAGCGCGTGAACTGGGCTATACCGTAGATAAAGAAGAGCATGTTGTAGGTCTGAATTGCATAGCTTCAGCAATTTACGATGATGTCGGTAGCGTTGTTGCCGCTATCTCCATCTCCGGGCCTTCATCAAGACTGACAGAAGATCGTTTTGTCAGTCAGGGTGAGCTGGTCAGAGACACCGCCCGCGATATCAGCACGGCGTTGGGACTGAAAGCACATCCATAGTGTCTGTCGCATCCCGCTCTGCGGAGCGGGTTTTTTTGACAAAATTTGAAAGTTGGAAAATTTTTCCAATTAATAGAGGTAGGAATAAAATGGCAAAAATGAGAGCCGTTGACGCGGCAATGTATGTGCTGGAGAAAGAAGGTATCACCACCGCCTTCGGCGTTCCGGGAGCTGCAATCAATCCGTTCTACTCAGCGATGCGTAAGCACGGCGGTATTCGTCACATTCTGGCGCGTCATGTGGAAGGTGCTTCGCACATGGCGGAAGGTTATACCCGCGCAACGGCAGGGAATATCGGCGTATGTCTGGGGACTTCCGGTCCTGCGGGCACGGACATGATCACCGCGCTCTATTCTGCTTCTGCTGATTCCATTCCTATTCTGTGTATTACTGGCCAGGCTCCGCGCGCCCGTCTGCATAAAGAAGATTTCCAGGCTGTTGATATCGAAGCTATCGCCAAGCCGGTAAGTAAAATGGCGGTTACAGTACGTGAAGCGGCGCTGGTGCCTCGTGTGTTGCAACAGGCATTTCACCTGATGCGTTCTGGTCGTCCGGGTCCGGTACTGGTGGATTTACCGTTCGACGTTCAGGTTGCGGAAATCGAGTTTGATCCTGATATGTACGAACCGCTGCCGGTCTACAAACCTGCTGCCAGCCGTATGCAGATCGAAAAAGCTGTAGAAATGTTAATCCAGGCCGAACGTCCGGTGATTGTTGCCGGGGGCGGGGTAATTAATGCTGACGCAGCTGCACTGTTACAACAGTTTGCTGAACTGACCAGCGTTCCGGTGATCCCAACGCTGATGGGCTGGGGCTGTATCCCGGACGATCATGAACTGATGGCCGGGATGGTGGGTCTGCAAACCGCGCATCGTTACGGTAACGCAACGTTGCTGGCGTCCGACATGGTGTTTGGTATCGGTAACCGTTTTGCTAACCGTCATACCGGTTCGGTAGAGAAATACACCGAAGGGCGCAAAATCGTTCATATCGATATTGAGCCGACGCAAATTGGTCGCGTGCTGTGTCCGGATCTCGGCATTGTCTCTGATGCTAAAGCGGCGCTGACACTGCTGGTTGAAGTGGCGCAGGAGATGCAAAAAGCGGGTCGTCTGCCGTGTCGTAAAGAATGGGTCGCCGACTGCCAGCAGCGCAAACGCACTTTGCTGCGCAAAACCCATTTCGACAACGTGCCGGTGAAACCGCAGCGCGTGTATGAAGAGATGAACAAAGCCTTTGGTCGCGATGTTTGCTATGTCACCACCATTGGTCTGTCGCAAATTGCCGCTGCGCAAATGCTGCATGTCTTTAAAGACCGCCACTGGATCAACTGTGGGCAGGCAGGCCCGCTGGGCTGGACCATTCCGGCGGCGCTGGGGGTTTGTGCCGCTGATCCAGAGCGCAAAGTGGTGGCGATTTCCGGTGACTTCGACTTCCAGTTCCTGATTGAAGAATTGGCCGTTGGCGCACAGTTCAACATTCCGTACATCCATGTACTGGTCAATAACGCTTATCTGGGGCTGATTCGCCAGTCGCAGCGCGCGTTTGATATGGACTACTGCGTGCAACTCGCTTTCGAGAATATCAACTCCAGTGAAGTGAATGGCTACGGTGTTGACCACGTAAAAGTAGCGGAAGGTTTAGGTTGTAAAGCGATTCGCGTCTTCAAACCGGAAGATATTGCGCCAGCCTTTGAACAGGCGAAAGCCTTAATGGCGCAATATCGGGTACCGGTAGTCGTGGAAGTTATTCTCGAGCGTGTGACCAATATTTCGATGGGCAGCGAACTGGATAACGTCATGGAATTTGAAGATATCGCCGATAACGCAGCGGACGCACCGACTGAAACCTGCTTCATGCACTATGAATAAGGGAGATAAATAATGTTACGTTTCTCTGCTAATTTATCGATGTTATTTGGAGAATATGATTTTCTCGCCCGTTTTGAGAAAGCTGCGCAGTGTGGTTTTCGCGGCGTTGAATTTATGTTTCCTTATGACTACGACATTGAAGAATTAAAACAGGTGCTGGCGAGTAATAAACTCGAACATACGCTGCACAATTTACCGGCGGGTGACTGGGCGGCGGGGGAGCGCGGTATTGCCTGTATTCCTGGCCGTGAAGAAGAGTTTCGGGATGGCGTAGCAGCAGCGATTCGTTATGCCCGTGCGCTGGGTAATAAAAAAATTAACTGTCTGGTCGGTAAAACGCCGGCTGGTTTCAGCAGTGAACAGATTCACGCAACGCTTGTAGAAAACCTGCGTTATGCCGCGAATATGCTGATGAAAGAAGATATTTTATTACTGATTGAACCTATTAACCATTTTGATATTCCTGGTTTCCATCTCACCGGAACTCGGCAGGCGCTGAAATTGATTGATGATGTTGGTTGCTGCAATTTGAAAATTCAGTATGACATTTATCACATGCAGCGGATGGAAGGTGAATTAACCAACACCATGACTCAGTGGGCTGATAAAATTGGTCACCTGCAAATTGCCGATAATCCGCATCGCGGCGAACCGGGAACCGGAGAAATTAATTATGATTATCTCTTTAAGGTAATCGAAAATTCTGACTACAACGGTTGGGTTGGGTGTGAATATAAACCCCAAACCACCACGGAAGCCGGTTTACGCTGGATGGATCCGTACCGTTAAAACGTAACGCTATTCAGACAATGCTTTTTTAGGCCGCTAAGTTGGCAGGGGATCGTGTTGTCTGAATTCAGGAAAAGCGAAATTTAAAAGAGGTTAATTATGAAACTGGGATTTATTGGCTTAGGCATTATGGGTACACCGATGGCCATTAATCTGGCGCGTGCCGGTCATCAATTACATGTCACGACCATTGGACCGGTTGCTGATGAATTACTGTCACTGGGTGCCGTCAGTGTTGAAACTGCTCGCCAGGTAACGGAAGCATCGGACATCATTTTTATTATGGTGCCGGACACACCTCAGGTTGAAGAAGTTCTGTTCGGTGAAAATGGTTGTACCAAAGCCTCGCTGAAGGGCAAAACCATTGTTGATATGAGCTCCATTTCCCCGATTGAAACTAAGCGTTTCGCTCGTCAGGTGAATGAACTGGGCGGCGATTATCTCGATGCGCCAGTCTCCGGCGGTGAAATCGGTGCGCGTGAAGGGACGTTGTCGATTATGGTTGGCGGTGATGAAGCGGTATTTGAACGTGTTAAACCGCTGTTTGAACTGCTCGGTAAAAATATCACCCTCGTGGGCGGTAACGGCGACGGTCAAACCTGCAAAGTGGCAAATCAGATTATTGTGGCGCTCAATATTGAAGCGGTTTCTGAAGCCCTGCTATTTGCTTCAAAAGCCGGTGCGGACCCGGTACGTGTGCGCCAGGCGCTGATGGGCGGCTTTGCTTCCTCACGTATTCTGGAAGTTCATGGCGAGCGTATGATTAAACGCACCTTTAATCCGGGCTTCAAAATCGCTCTGCACCAGAAAGATCTCAACCTGGCACTGCAAAGTGCGAAAGCACTTGCGCTGAACCTGCCAAACACTGCGACCTGCCAGGAGTTATTTAATACCTGTGCGGCAAACGGTGGCAGCCAGTTGGATCACTCTGCGTTAGTGCAGGCGCTGGAATTAATGGCTAACCATAAACTGGCCTGATACCCGCAATAAAAATGGCCGATATCAGAAAATGAATCGGCCAGCAATATTAAAAAAGAAAGCAGCCAAAGATGTTGCTTCAGTATTAAAAATAATATTTTTATTTTATTTGTTCCTCATAGCTAGATTAAAACAACGTTATTCGATACGTGAAATTAAGAGGGATTTATGGAACATCAGAGAAAACTATTCCAGCAACGCGGCTATAGCGAAGATCTATTGCCGAAAACGCAAAGCCAGCGGACCTGGAAAACATTTAACTATTTTACCTTATGGATGGGTTCGGTTCATAACGTTCCCAATTATGTGATGGTCGGCGGCTTTTTTATTCTCGGCTTGTCTACCTTTAGTATTATGCTGGCAATTATCCTCAGCGCCTTTTTCATTGCCGCGGTAATGGTATTAAACGGCGCTGCGGGCAGTAAATACGGCGTACCGTTTGCCATGATCCTGCGTGCTTCTTACGGCGTACGTGGCGCACTGTTTCCCGGATTATTAAGAGGCGGTATTGCTGCCATTATGTGGTTTGGCCTGCAATGTTACGCGGGGTCACTGGCCTGCTTGATTCTGATTGGCAAAATCTGGCCGGGATTTTTAACTCTCGGTGGTGATTTCACGCTGTTAGGGCTTTCTCTACCGGGCTTAATTACTTTCTTACTCTTCTGGCTGGTCAACGTTGGTATAGGTTTTGGCGGTGGCAAAGTTTTAAATAAATTCACTGCCATTCTTAACCCGTGCATCTATATCGTTTTCGGCGGCATGGCGATTTGGGCGATTTCACTGGTCGGGATCGGTCCAATCTTTGACTACATTCCGAGCGGTATTCAGAAAGCAGAAAACAGTGGATTCTTGTTCCTGGTGGTGATTAACGCGGTAGTTGCGGTCTGGGCGGCACCGGCGGTGAGCGCATCCGACTTTACGCAAAACGCCCACTCGTTTCGTGAGCAAGCGCTGGGGCAAACGCTGGGTTTAGTTGTGGCCTATATTCTGTTTGCGGTCGCTGGGGTATGTATTATTGCCGGAGCCAGTATTCACTACGGCGCTGACACCTGGAACGTGCTGGATATTGTTCAGCGTTGGGACAGCCTGTTTGCCTCGTTCTTTGCGGTACTGGTTATTCTGATGACGACTATTTCCACTAACGCCACCGGTAATATTATTCCGGCCGGTTATCAGATTGCTGCCATTGCACCGACAAAACTGACCTATAAAAACGGCGTACTGATTGCCAGTATTATCAGCCTGCTGATCTGCCCGTGGAAATTAATGGAAAATCAGGACAGTATTTATCTGTTCCTCGATATCATCGGCGGAATGCTGGGTCCGGTAATTGGTGTCATGATGGCACATTATTTTGTGGTGATGCGTGGGCAAATTAATCTTGATGAACTGTACACCGCACCTGGCGATTATAAATATTACGATAACGGTTTTAACCTCACCGCGTTTTCAGTAACTCTGGTGGCCGTTATTTTATCTCTTGGCGGTAAGTTTATTCCCTTTATGGAACCGTTATCGCGTGTTTCATGGTTTGTCGGCGTCATCGTCGCCTTTGCGGCCTACGCCTTATTAAAGAAACGTACAACAGCAGAAAAAACAGGAGAGCAAAAAACCATAGGTTAATTAATCCCGATATTGAACATTGAGTTAAAAACCAATCTGTATTTTACAAGGAGTTTGTTATGTCTTTTGATTTAATCATTAAAAACGGCACCGTTATTTTAGAAAACGAAGCTCGCGTTGTAGATATCGCCGTTAAAGGCGGGAAAATTGCTGCTATCGGTCAGGATCTGGGCGATGCAAAAGAAGTTATGGATGCGTCTGGTCTGGTGGTTTCGCCGGGCATGGTTGATGCGCACACCCATATTTCTGAACCGGGTCGTAGCCACTGGGAAGGTTATGAAACCGGTACTCGCGCAGCGGCAAAAGGTGGTATCACCACCATGATCGAAATGCCGCTCAACCAGCTGCCTGCAACGGTTGACCGCGCTTCAATTGAACTGAAGTTCGATGCCGCTAAAGGCAAGCTGACTATCGATGCGGCACAACTCGGTGGCCTGGTGTCTTACAACATCGACCGTCTGCATGAGCTGGATGAAGTGGGCGTTGTCGGCTTCAAATGCTTCGTTGCGACCTGTGGCGATCGCGGTATCGACAACGACTTCCGTGATGTAAACGACTGGCAGTTCTTCAAAGGTGCGCAGAAGCTGGGCGAACTGGGGCAGCCGGTGCTGGTGCACTGCGAAAACGCGCTGATCTGTGACGCACTGGGCGAAGAAGCGAAACGTGAAGGTCGCGTAACTGCCCATGACTATGTGGCTTCGCGTCCGGTATTTACCGAAGTGGAAGCGATTCGCCGCGTGCTGTATCTGGCGAAAGTTGCCGGTTGCCGTCTGCACGTTTGCCATATCAGCAGCCCGGAAGGCGTTGAAGAAGTGACTCGTGCACGTCAGGAAGGTCAGGACGTTACTTGTGAATCCTGCCCGCATTACTTTGTACTGGATACCGATCAGTTCGAAGAAATCGGCACTCTGGCGAAGTGTTCACCGCCGATCCGCGATCTGGAAAACCAGAAAGGCATGTGGGAAAAACTGTTTAACGGTGAAATCGACTGCCTGGTTTCCGACCACTCACCATGCCCTCCGGAAATGAAAGCCGGCAACATCATGGAAGCATGGGGCGGTATTGCCGGTCTGCAAAACTGTATGGACGTGATGTTCGATGAAGCGGTACAGAAACGCGGAATGTCTCTGCCAATGTTCGGCAAATTAATGGCGACTAACGCAGCAGATATTTTCGGTCTGCAGCAAAAAGGCCGTATCGCCCCAGGAAAAGATGCCGACTTCGTCTTCATTCAGCCGAATAGCAGCTATGTTCTTACCAATGACGATCTGGAATATCGCCACAAAGTCAGCCCGTATGTTGGCCGTACCATTGGCGCGCGTATCACGAAAACCATCTTACGTGGTGATGTGATTTACGACATTGAACAGGGCTTCCCTGTTGCGCCGAAAGGTCAATTTATCCTTAAACATCAGCAGTAATCTGGCCCCTGCAATGCCCGTCCTTGCGGCGGGCATTCTCCGGTTAAGGTGTGTTTATGTTCAATTTTGCAGTCAGCCGCGAAAGCCTGTTATCAGGATTTCAGTGGTTTTTCTTTATTTTTTGCAACACGGTTGTGGTTCCTCCTACGCTACTTTCTGCTTTTCAGTTGCCGCAAAGTAGCCTGCTTACGCTCACGCAATATGCTTTTCTTGCTACCGCACTGGCCTGCTTCGCTCAGGCGTTCTGCGGTCATCGTCGCGCTATTATGGAAGGGCCGGGTGGCCTGTGGTGGGGAACCATCCTTACTATCACCCTTGGCGAAGCATCGCGCGGGACACCGATCAACGATATCGCTACCAGCCTGGCGGTGGGGATTGCGCTCTCCGGCGTGCTGACGATGTTGATTGGTTTTAGCGGATTAGGCCATCGCCTGGCACGGTTATTTACGCCGTCGGTGATGGTCTTGTTTATGTTGATGCTGGGCGCGCAGCTGACCACTATCTTTTTCAAAGGTATGCTCGGGCTGCCGTTTGGCATAGCCGACCCAAATTTTAAAATTCAGTTACCGCCGTTCGCGCTCTCGGTGGCGGTGATGTGCCTGGTACTGGGGATGATTATCTTCCTGCCGCAACGTTTTGCCCGTTATGGCCTGCTGGTCGGCACCATAACCGGCTGGTTGTTGTGGTACTTTTGCTTTCCTTCTTCGCACTCGCTCTCCGGTGAGTTGCACTGGCAGTGGTTCCCGCTCGGCAGTGGAGGTGCTTTGTCTCCGGGAATTATTCTGACGGCGGTGATTACAGGTCTGGTGAATATCAGCAATACCTACGGTGCGATTCGGGGCACGGATGTTTTTTATCCGCAGCAGGGCGCGGGGAATACGCGTTATCGTCGCAGCTTTGTGGCGACCGGATTTATGACGCTGATAACCGTACCGCTGGCGGTAATTCCATTTTCACCGTTTGTTTCATCCATTGGTTTATTAACCCAGACAGGCGATTACACGCGGCGTTCGTTTATTTATGGCAGCGTTATTTGCCTTCTGGTGGCGCTGGTTCCGGCACTCACACGACTGTTTTGCAGTATCCCTTTACCCGTGAGTAGTGCGGTCATGCTGGTTTCTTATCTGCCTTTACTCTTTTCCGCGCCGGTGTTTAGCCAGCAAATAACGTTTACCGCTCGCAATATTTATCGACTCGCATTGCCGTTATTTGTCGGCATATTTTTAATGGCATTACCGCCTGTGTATCTGCAAGACCTTCCATTAACGCTGCGTCCTCTGCTCAGTAACGGCTTACTGGTCGGGATTTTACTGGCTGTTCTTATGGATAATCTTATTCCGTGGGAACGCATCGAATAATTTGTTGAAAAAGGATTGATAATGAAGATTGTCATTGCGCCAGACTCTTTTAAAGAGAGCTTAAGTGCAGAAAAATGTTGTCAGGCAATTAAAGCCGGGTTTTCGACCCTCTTTCCCGATGCGAACTATATCTGTTTGCCGATAGCGGATGGCGGCGAAGGGACGGTGGATGCGATGGTCGCCGCGACGGGCGGCAACATCGTGACGCTTGAAGTCTGCGGGCCGATGGGCGAAAAAGTGAATGCTTTTTATGGCCTTACCGGCGACGGGAAAACGGCGGTGATTGAGATGGCGGCAGCAAGTGGCCTGATGCTGGTCGCGCCTGAAAAGCGTAATCCGTTGCTGGCCTCCAGTTTTGGTACGGGGGAGTTAATTCGTCATGCGCTGGATAACGGCATTCGCCATATTATTCTCGGCATTGGCGGCAGTGCGACGGTCGACGGTGGTATGGGCATGGCGCAGGCGCTCGGTGTGCGTTTCCTTGATGCCGACGGTCAGGTGCTGGTGGCTAACGGCGGTAATTTAGCGCGCGTGGGCACGCAGATACCCATAC
>OBVV01000530.1_pt1 | contig 14568 bp, 18 predicted proteins | sample 1476221 | NCBI WGS metagenome assembly OBVV01 (sample SAMEA2580029, study PRJEB22360) | human gut metagenome | biome: human gut; feature: human-associated habitat; material: faeces | place: Denmark | collected 2008/2010 | reverse complement strand
GGACTCCACTCACAACGCCGTGAGGTATTGGCATACATTGGAGCCGTTGCCCCTATCAAAGATAAAGGCGAATTAGATGCTGAAATAATCCACTGAGGAAGAGGGAAAGCATGCAAAAAACTATTACTATCAGTACTCTATATATCAATTTTACAACAGGGGGCAAGAAAGGGGGCAAGGTGTGAATTTTATTCTTGGATTCAAAGCGTTTATGCGTACCTATGAATATAGCGATATACTAATCCCTACAGATGTAGCCGTATATATGATTTTATATAAACAAGCTAATGATTTGATGTGGAAAGCACCATTCAATATGTCTATAGGTGTTTTGGCGTCAAAGGCAAAAGTTTCTATAGCTACTGCTAAACGGTCAAGGGATAGATTAGAAAAAGCGGGGCTTATAAAGTGGGAAAGTCGAGGGGGGCGACAATCGGCGAATTATTGGATTATTGAGCCACAACATGAGCCACGGCATGAGCCACGGGATGAGCCTATACATAAAACTACAAAACATATAAACAATATATCTCCCTATATAGAGAGTAGGGGGAAAAAATTCCAAAAACCAACCATCGAAGAAATACAAAAATATCTTGATGAAAAAAATATAACATCTTTTACCGCAGAAAAATTTTATAACTTTTATGAGGCTAATGGGTGGATGATTGGAAAAAACAAAATGAAGAATTGGAAAGCGTGCTGTAATAATTGGAATTTACGAGACGAAAAGGAGAAGAAAAAGGATGAGCCAAAAACAGACGAATACGCAGACCTCTATTTGTGATACTTGGCAATATAAATATTGTGAAACTGTAGTACATCATGAATATGCTAACCTCTTGGCATTAAAAGGTATCGACCTAGTGAGCAAGATTCAAACAATTTTGCATGATGGTGGTTCAATGGGTGGCCTTATGAATGCAATTGAAGAGATGGAGGATGACAATCAGAATATAGATCTCTTGCGTGTATGGGTAGTGGTATCAAGAATAGAAATTGAGTACCTAAAGAAAACGATTGTAAACATGCAACAAGCAAAAACGAATGAAGAAAAGAAACAAGCAATCATTGATAGTGTATATACGTTGTTTACATTCACTTATAACATAGCTATGGAATGCATAGAGGTAGATGGATAACATGAATAACAATGAATTGATCTTTATTAAATCGGCTACTGAAAATATCAGGCTGAATATAAACAATCTAGTATATTTGATAGATTCACACGCAAAGCTATTACAACGGGAACTACAAGAAAAAGGTTTAAAAAGTGAAGTATTGGCCTATGGTGAGATTGAATCAATACAAGATATAGCTGTTATAATAGGTGAAAATGCTATGAAAGAAATAGCAAATATACATAACGCATTGAAAAACTTAGAAAATTAGGGCGTAAAGGCTTATTAGTTGCTTTTTAGGTTAATGATACTAGAAAGCAACTGCAAGCCCTGTATAGGGTCAAAAATCGAAGAAATGAGGCATACATATGATTGATATAGATACAGAAATGCAAATCAGAAGAAAACACCTTAATGTAATCAAGCAAGAAATTAGGGAAAAGCTGTTACATATCGGAGCAGATGAACAGCAAATTAAAGAAATTTTAACACTAGCCGTATACATGCATGGATTAGGATACTTTTACAGTGAGAAAGATTCAGTTTTAAGAGAGATATACCAAGGGGAAACGCATGAAGTTACATTGGAAGATAGACAACACTGATCAACTGAATGAAGTAAAGCATATACTAGGATTGATACAGAAAAAATTCTTTATGCATTCCTTGAGAATTAAACCAAATAATAATGGGTCATATGATGTATATCTAAAGCCTAAAAAGTAGCTTTATTATGCGATTTATGGTATAATAATAGTACAAGTACCGCATGAAAATGTAAGGCGAAAGCCGTGGGAATTATTGGCAAATTATGCTAATAGTTTTCACGGCTTTTTTATGTATTTACTGCCAGCGTAAAGCACCTGATCTATGCGGTACATTGGATACGGTAGCAAGTGGTATAGTTCCTTTTCTCTATATCACTTGTTGCGTAGTGTACTGAACTAACAGGAAAAAAGGAGATTTACCAATGGAAAATGAAAAGACGTTTACACAAGAAGAAGTAAATCAGATTGTCCAAGAGCGGTTAGAACGTGAACGGGCAAGATATAACAAAGACGCTGACAACGTGCAAGCATTACAAGAACAAGTAGCACGAGTAACAGCAGAATTAGAAAATACCAAAGCTGAATACTTAGAAAAAGAACGTATTCGGTATGATGAGAATTTAAAAAATAAGTTATTACAAAAGCTAGAAGGCAATCATATAGTAGCACCTAAAGAAATATACCCTATGTTTGATGGTAAAGCGACTTTGGACGATCAGGGCGAATTATTACTAGATGGAACAAACGCTGATGAGTATCTAAAGGAATGGGGGGACGCTAACCCATGGGCTATAAAAAGTCTACAAAAGCCGGGGAGCGGTCATAATAGAGGAAATCAAGACCATAGGGGAATTGACGAAATGGAGCGATACAGAAAAGCCTTTAATAGCTAGAAAGCGAGTTATAAATGGGAGAACCAAACATTGATTTAAGAACCCTATACACCACTTTAGTGGATGAGAGATTTACAAAGAGTACACCATTAGGAACAATTACAAACCAACAAGATTTTTATTGGGTGGGTGCTGACGCTGTAAAAGTGTATACAGTAGCTACTGCACAATTAACAGACTACCACCGCCACGGAAAACTAGGCGAGGGAGAATACGGCCGTTATGGAACACCTACAGATTTAGACCATACAACACAAACGGAACGCCTAACGCAAGATAAAGCCTTTACATATGTAATGGATCATTTAGATATGGAACAAACATTAGGATATGAGGAAGCCTTAACCCAATCTATTGGGCGACAAATGGGCGAGGTAGTTATTCCTACTGTAGAAAAGTATGTACTCAATAAAATGATTACAGGAGCGGGCATTAAGCCTACAGCAGTAACCCTAACCCCTGAAAGCATTTATGATGAGATTTTAAAGGCCAATAAAGAACTTGATAATGCGTTTGTGCCTAACACTGATAGAAATTTAGTTGTAACACCCGAAGTGTATCAAATCCTCAAAAAATCAAAAGAGGTGGTACTAGAAACAACACAAGGGCAAGATATGCGAATGACGGGCATTATCTCTAATCTTGATGGCCTAAACGTTATTAAAGTACCATCCGTGCGAGTGCCTGAAAAATTCGGCTTTATGGTGGCCTATAAACACTCCACTATTTTTGCTCAACACTTAACAAGTGTAAAAGATCATATCAACCCTCCTGGAATTAATGGCGTATTAGTCGAAGGACGTATCGTATATGATGCATTCGTATTGAACAATAAAAAGAAAGGTATTTACTACCAAGAAATCGTATAGAAAGGTGAACTATGAAAGCTGTAGAGCATTTAAAGGAAATTACAAGAGAGCGTATCAACTTAGCTACCAATAAGGAAGATGTGGAGCGTGTGGCCGTAGACTGCACCCATCTAGCCTTTGTACTAGGTTATAACTTTGCTTATGAAGAACTAGCAAAAGCACAACAACCGAAACAACCTACACTAAGAGAAGCACTTGAACAGGAAATCAAAAAGCAACTTGAACAGTAAAAAAGAGGGGGAGCAATCCCCCTTTTTATAGTTATGGTATTCGGAAAAATACAACACAAAATGTGATTGTATAGCCGTTTATATTGTGATTTTTGCGGAGAATATATAAAAGGCGAATACGATGGCAATATATCACTTCTCCGAACTTTTAAGGCAAAAAGATAGATCAGGGGCAAGCATGTATACATACGATTCAATGCTATTGATGTTAAAAGGGTATAGACGTATTGGCGAACACATCTACCGACTAACGGAAGAATTACAAGCATATAATGGTGGTTATAAGCCTAAAAAACAAGATATAGACGTATATGTAAAAGGTGGAAAACATCAAGATACATCGAATTATATTGTTGATATTGAGAGCCTAAAAGAACGGCTAGACCTGTTATATAGCAAGCATAAAATAATATGGCCAATAGTGGAGCAATTCAGAAATGATTTAGATAGTTGTATAGCTATCAAGGCGAAAATGTACATACTTGATATGTGTTATTTTATGGAAAAGATGGATAGCAGAAAAAACAGAAAGTATATACCTATCTTTGTGGAGTGGGCGAACTGTAATAATATTGTTATCCCTGATCCTTATGACTTTGTGTAGGAGGTAGCAGATGAAAGAAAAACGATTCAAAGAGTTTAGAGCTATGAGCCTTATATACCAATTGTTAGTTATTGATGGTATACTAGATATTATAGATTCTATGTTAAAGTATGCACTAGCATGGTTAGAGCATGGTATAATCAAGTAAAGTTATTTCAAGTAATATATAACCTTTATATGCATGCATAAAAGCAATTCTTGTATTTTGTGGCAAGATGGTATATAATTGTGGCATAAAGATTTAAATCCCTTTATTATAGGGTTAAACAAAAAAGGACGGGGGCAACCGTCCTTTTTGCCTTTCTACTTTTTGTTCTTTAAGAACTCAATCAACATGTGTGAAATAACATGGATCAAGATACCTTGAAGAACAACGGCGAGAAAGTTGCCAATACTCATAAGATTTAAATCCCCCATTACAGAGTCACCCCCTTTCATAATGAAATGAGGATACATAGAGTATACCACATTTTACTCATGAATGTATGCGAATATTCGCCGTTATTGTGTGTTTATAATAGTCTAGGTATAAACTATAGGGCGACTAGGGAAAAGCCCCGTACAGGCGAAATAAGAGGGCTATTTTTTGAGGTCATACCCTTATAAATAGTCGGAAAATAGAAAAACAAGACTAAAAGCCGTACAGCTGATAGCCTTGTTTATGAGGTGATTGTACATATTAATTTTTGCCCCCTATCCTGCCCCCCTGTAGAGGGTGGAAAGTGGAAAAGCTAGGAGATAAGCGGATTTATAGGGGGTATCCCTAATCCTCCGCCAATGTTTAAAAGCGTTTGTGCATTGCATAGGCGCTTTTTTGTTATTTCCATTGTGTTTGCTCGTAAGGTAGTATATAATAGTAGCAGTAATATTATATTCCCTAATGCGGGGTCAAGTTCAAATGGGTTAAGGGCAAACGTCCTTTTTGCTTTCTTATTTTCTGTTTTTGAAGAACTCAGTCTATATCTGTGAAATAACATATGATTAAGACATCTTAAAGATTTTTTTCCCCTTACCCTGCCCCTCATAGGGAGTAACAAAGCGATTCTTGTATTTTGTGGCAAGATGGTATATAATTACGGTGAAAATATTTAGTTCCCTTTATTATGGGGTCAAAGAAAAAAGGACGGCGGCCACCGTCCTTTTTTCTTTCTACTTTTTATTCTTAAGTAACTCAATCAACATGTATGAAATAACATGAATCAAGATACCTTGAAGAACAGGGGCGAGAAAGTTGCCAATGTTCATAATATCTAGTTCCCCCATTACAGAGTCACCCCCTTTCTTAAATAAAAAGGGACAAATAAAGTATACCATATTTTATATTTGAATATATGCGAATATTTGCTGTTATTGTGTATTTATAATAGTCTAAGGATAGGATTTTTCTTATATCTATTGTATTTCCTCTCAGTTATGGTATATAATTGTGGCATAAAGTGTAAAACTCCTCATTATGAGGTAATAAAAAAGGACGGGTGCGAGCCGTCCTTTTTTGCTTTATAAAATGTCTAGTATCTTACTCAAAAGAATGGTACAATAATTCCGTATGAGGAGGAGTTCTATGGATTTTTTATGGTTATTATTTGACGTCATTGGAACGATTGCCTTTGCCATATCAGGAGCTCTTTTGGGGATTCAGCGGCGCATGGATATTTTTGGTATATTGATTTTAGCACTGGTCACTGCTATTGGCGGTGGGATTGTCCGTGATGTTATGGTAGGGCGCATACCACCCACATCTTTGCAAACGGGATTATATATTTCTATCACGCTAATTACAGTAGGTATCATGTTTATTATGTATCGATACGGCTGGAATCGTTATATTGAAGGCAAGGGTGCCACGAAAGTATATCTGACAGCAGATGCCTTAGGGTTGGCCTCTTTTACGGTAACAGGAGCGACTGTAGGGATGACTACGGATCCAGGCAATTTGGTGCTCACTGTTGTATTAGGTGGGATTACGGCAGTAGGTGGAGGCATTATTCGTGATATTTTAGCTCATCGCACGCCGAGTGTCCTAAAAGAGGAGGTCTATGCGTTACCAGCTTTGTTAGGTGGCATTGCTTATTTTGTGATGTATGGTATAGGTCATCAAGTAGTAGCTTCTTATGTAACTTTCCTTATCGTTTTTATCATTCGTATGGTAGCCATTGAATATCATTGGAATCTACCCCGCATTGATCGGATTCATCGATGACCATGATGTCTGATAGTATACATGGGGCAAGACTTTCAGGAGTGGTGAAAGTCTAGAAGATACAGGTTTGTTATATGTAAAAAGATAATAAAAAATTGAGTTAATAGGCTATATAAAAGATAATCTTAGGCGTGGGAGCGTATAGTTACGTATAACTTTCAATTATCCATACAATACATATATAGCTAGATATAGAAATATATTTTGTAAAGATATAGTAAGTAGAAGACACTATTAAGTAAGAATAGAATTAGCAATCATGCTATATAATAGGAGAGATATAAAAAATGAGTAAACAATTATGGCGGCGTAAGTTTGCTGTGATGACCACAGCCATTGCTACAGCGATCCTGGGTCATGCAAGCCCTGCAGAGGCCACGACGGTGCTATATGTACCTCAAGATGACCGTCCAGTGAGCTTAGCCTATACTGTGGCGACGGCTCAAGACGCAGGATATACGGTGTTAACACCACCACAATACTATATTTCTGGGCGAAACTTTCAAGGAAATGCAGAAGCCATGTGGAGATGGATAGACGAGAATATTAACAAAGCGGATGTGCTCGTATTAAGTACAGATTCCTTGATTTATGGTGGTCTTGTAGATTCTAGGAAGCATAACTTAGATTTGCATACGTTGGAATATCGTGTACGTCATATTGAGGACTTGCACAAAAAGTATCCGAATGTGCCAATCTATGCTTTTGGTACAGTGATGCGCTCTCCACGTGCTAGTGGTGGCGGTGTGGAGCCAGCCTATTATGATCAATATGGACCGACTATTTTCCGTATCGCAGCGTTACAAGATAAATTAGATAGTCAAAAATTGACTCCAGATGAGCAAAAAGAATTGTTCATGTTGCAGGCTACAGTGCCGGTGGAGTTTTTACAAGACTGGTTCCATCGTCGTCAAAAAAATATGGAAATCAACCGTCAGTTAATTGATATAACTAAAAAAGGTGTATTTAAATATTTTGCCTTAGGTCATGATGATACGAGTAGTTTATCCCAATCGGCTATGGAGGGACGTTATTTACAAAAATATAGTAAAGGACTTTCTCCTACGCAATATGGTAGTTTCCCAGGGGCAGACCAATTAGGTCTATTATTGATTGCTCGTGACCATGTGGACCGTAATCACTTGACGCCAACCTTTGAGGTTATCTATCCGTTAGGTGCTGGCGGCGAAACAGTGCCACACTATGAGGATCAAAAGGTAGAAAAAACGATTGCCGAACATGTAGTGGCTGTAGGTGGTACGATGAAAGCCAAAGGGAAACCATCGGTGTTACTAGCGGTGAATACTCCTCTAGGTATGGTGACAGGTGAATCAGAAGCCTTTGAAAACTTTCCAATGATTTCTAGAAGTACTAATGAATTTTTAGATCACATTCAAGCTTCCATGAATCAAGGGGTACCTGTTAGCATTGCAGATATTGCTTACTCGAATGGGTCGGATAATACGTTAGTGTATGGACTGTACCAACGAGATTTACTGTATAAAGTAAGCGCTTATAATGGCTGGAATACGGCAAGTAATACCATTGGCTATGCCATAGCACAAGGTATTTTAGGGGTGTACATGGATGACCAAAGTCATCGCGATATGTTGACACAACAATACTTGGATAACTGGGCGTATCAAGCGAATATTCGCAAAGACGTGTATCGTATGCAGGACTCTATCCGCACAGATAATGTGAAATATACAGGCACATTAAATGAAGTTTTAGAAAGCTATTTAGGTGAGCGCGTGCAGGACTTTGCAGCGACCTATTTAAAATTGGAGCCACGTACTGTATCAGCTCGATTCCCATGGGGACGATTGTTTGAAACGGATATTACCGTATATCGTGAACCGGTGGCTCCTTTACAAAAAGAATTGCGTTTACAACGTGAAGCGGCAGAACGAGCACGACTAGAAGCAGAAGCTAAAGCAAAGGCGGAAGCAGAGGCAAAAGCTGAAAAAGCAGAGGCAGAAGCTGCAAAAGTGAAGCAAGCTCAATAATGTTACGTAATACAAGAAGAGGGGGGGCGTAGCCCCTCTTTTTTGGAGGAATTATGAGAAAGCCAGCTATACCGGCCATTACCTATATGCGGGGACTTTGCATGTTAGGTGTTATCGGTATTCATGTAGGGTCCTATGCGTTGGCAAACCCTGCGATTAATATACATCTATTAGGATTATTGGAAATTGTATCACGCTTTACTGTGCCAGCCTTTTTCTTCTTATCTGCCTTTGGATTGTTTTACCATACATCGGTGGAGGATAAATTTTCCTACTCCAATTTTTTGCGCCGGCGTATACAAGTGGTACTCTATCCATATATTGTATGGACAATTTTATATACAGCTTATAGTGCGGTGTTAGCCCATAGCGCCTGGGGATTGATGCCACATGTATTAGGACTGACGCTACTCTTTGGGAATGGTATGTACCATCTGTATTTCCTGGTGATCCTTCTCTGGTTTTATGCATTGATGCCACTTTGGCGATGGGCTCTACGGTTTATACTGAAAGCTCCTATTCTTAGTATGACGGTATTGTTTTTTGTGCAAATGGCAGTGAACTATTGGTCCTCTTATATGACAGGTTATGTGCAATTTTCACAAGAATGGTTGCAGTATATCTTTAGTATGCGTCTTAATTATTTTGTAGGATTTTATATATGGATTTTCCTATTAGGTGGGCTATTAGCAGAACGATTTGATGCAATGTTGGGATGGATTGACTCCCGCGGTTTTGGTATCACCGTTGGATTTATCTTATCCTTAGTGGCGATGCTAGGATCCTATTACTACGTGATGGCAGAGTGGGGCTATACACGGTTAGAGGCCATCTACACAGTGCATCAGCTAAGTCCACAAGGATTGGTGTATACAGGTATGGGTTGTATCTTTTTTGTGTGGGCTTTTACCGTGTCATCCATGAGTGATATAGTGGAAATCTTTTGGACAGAATTGGGAAATACGTCTTATGGAATTTATTTGGTGCACCCATTTATGTTGATTCTTATAGACAAAATATTGGAAATCTCTGGATTAGGATATACAACTATGTCTGTAGTATTTATGTATGTGAGTGCGGTCATCTTATCATTTGGAGTGACGAAGGGATTAGAAAGGTTGCCGAAACAAGTGAGGGCGTATGTATTAGGAAAGTAAATCGTCGCTTGTTTCGCTATGCAATCGGTGGCATTCTTAATTATATAAGATAAAGGGAAGAGCACGACATATTCCTCCGCAAACTGATACAGTGGTTAGGTTTGCTCCGGAACATGTCGTGCTCTTCTAGTGTTTGTGTGATTTAGGCAGTAAGGAGCGCCATAAGGCTGCTACGCATAACTGCGCTCCTCAAGGGGGAGTTTGTGATTGTTTGTTCGGGGCACACCGTGCTCTTCTTGTGTTTGTGTGATTTAGGTAATAAGGAATGCCACAAGTCTACTACTCGTAACTGCGTTCCTCAGAGGATGGGAGTATATGGTGATGATATCCATAAGTTTGTGCTTTATTTAGTTTGTTTTGGAATAAAATGTGTGCTCCTACAAAAGATTTCTGATAAAATAAATATAGAATTTTATACTTGTCTGTACTATAATGAAGATAATACTTGATTCGTATGTATACTATGAGGTGTTACTATGAAAGAATTAACATATTTTAATGGTGAAATGGTAGAGCCAGGGGCTAAGGTGGTTAGTCTTGATGATAGAGGATATTGTTTTGGGGATGGTGTATATGAGGTAGTACGTGTCTACAATGGTCGTGCGTTTGCTTTTTCTTATCACCAAGATCGTTTGTATCGTTCTATGCGTGAAATGGATATTCCTGTGCGTATGCCTCCTGATGAGTTGCAAGAGTTGCATGAAATCATGATTGAGCAAAGTGAAATTACTGATGGATATATCTATTTGCAAATTACTCGTGGTGTGAGTCCCCGTCATCATGCGTTTGAGCGTTCTACACTTGAGCCACAAATGTATATGTTTATTAAACCTATAACAAAGGATTTAAGCGTATTGCAGGAAGGTGTTAAAGCTATTACGTTACCGGATGAGCGTTGGGCTCGTGTGGATATCAAAACGTTAAACTTAATTCCTAATATTTTAGCACAAACGAAAGCCGAGAAAAAAGGCGCCTACACTGCTATTTTAGTGCGTGATGGTATCGTTACAGAAGGAGCTACTTCTAATGTATTTGTTATGAAAGATGGTGTATGTTACACACATCCAGCAAACCATCATATTCTAAAAGGTATCACCCGTCAGTTAGTGGTAACCCGTGTTGCACCAACAGCAGGAATTACGATTATTGAACGTGAATTTGATGAAGCGTTCTTAAAAGATGCAGACGAAATCTTCTTCACCGATACTATTGGTGGTATTATTCCGATTACAACCTTAAATCGTGAGCCTGTAGGTGATGGAAAACCGGGCAAAGCGGCAAAAGTATTAGCTGAACAATTACAACATTTAATGGAAGAAGGGTTAGCATAATGACAGTTAAAACGATCACAGGCAGTGCCTTATTGTTGGCGATAGCCTTGTTGAGTCAAGGGTTTCTTCGCATGATTATTCCTATGCACGGGTTAGTGCAATTTTTAGTAGGCTCCATCGTAGGCGCCTGTACGGCGTTAGCTACTTGGCGCTATGGTTTGTGGAGCGGATTCGTAGTGGCTTGTGTGACTCCGATTATGGCATTTCTGCAAGGTATGTTGACCATACCTCTTTTCGTACCTGTAGTGGCGTTGGGTAGTATGGCATATGCAATCACTGTGAAAGTATTAGGTACAAAGCGTGTATGGATGACAGCTGTTACCGCTGCTATTGTGAAAAGTGTAGTTCTTTATGGGCTATTCTTGGTGTTATTCCAATTGATGCCAGGTATTCCAGAAACCATGCAAAAAGGAATTTTATTCAGCATGGGTTGGCCACAGTTAATCACGGGCACTTGTGGTGTGTTCCTAGCGGCTTTCATTGCAAAGCGTGGTGGTATTAAGCTGCAAAAACAAGAATAGCAAGTATATGGATGTTGTGCAATCGTATTTACTTTATAGTAGTGATATAGTGAGTGACAATGTAATCTTCTATGGATTTATAACATATAGTAAGACTTTTTTGATATATATTTCAGTTTAAGACAACAAGATGTGTTTTATGTTACGATGATACTTGTTATAAAGGGTAAATACATCTGAATATAGAGTTATAGATTTAAGTTATAATAAACGATAGGTAAGCAATATAGTGGGAATTATTGACAGTCTGTCTACTGACATTGTACAATTTAGGCATACCCAAGAGCTCTTAGGTTACTGAGAGCTCTTATTTTATTTAGTTTGAAAAGGAGAGGATTTCATGATAGAACTTAAACAGATTCAAAAAATCTATGAAGGTGCTGTCCGTGTGGAAGCCTTGAAAGAAATTAATGTAACTATACAAGAAGGCGAAATTTTTGGGGTCATCGGTCAATCTGGTGCCGGTAAGTCCACTTTGATTCGCTGTATCAATATGTTGGAACGTCCTACATCTGGTTCTGTTATTGTGGATGGTGTAGATTTAACGAAGTTGAACACAGCGGAATTGCGTGAAGAACGTAAACATATCGGTATGATTTTCCAACACTTTAATTTACTTTCATCCCGCACAGTCTATGAAAATGTGGCATTCCCATTGGAATTGCAAGGGTTGTCAAAAGATGAAATTAGAGAACGTATTTTACCAATCTTGGATATTGTAAAATTGTCGGATCGATTAGATAATTATCCATCTCAATTGTCTGGTGGACAAAAACAACGTGTTGGTATTGCCCGTGCTTTAGCTAGCAATCCGAAAGTGTTGTTGTGTGATGAAGCTACATCTGCACTTGACCCACAAACGACTAAATCTATTTTAGCATTGTTGAAAGATATCAACCGTCGATTGAATTTAACGATTGTGTTAATCACTCATGAAATGAATGTCATCAAGGAGATTTGTGATCGTGTAGCCGTTATCGAAGGTGGTACGATCATTGAAGAAGGTCCTGTTGTAGATGTGTTCACAGAACCAAAAGAAGCTACCACAAAAGAGTTCGTGTCTGCTATTATCAGCCATGATTTACCAGAGGATGCTTTGGCTCACTTGACATTGAATGAAACTTGGGTAGCAGGGGCCAATCCGATTGTACGATTGACTTTCAAAGGCAATGTAACAGATGAACCTGTAGTGGCAAGCATTATCCGTAAGTTTGATACAGATGTAAGTATTCTGTTTGGCGGGGTGGACTATATTCAAGATATGAGCTTTGGTCATTTAATTGTAGAATTAAAAGGCGAACGTGCTAAATCGGAAGCGGCTATCGAGTATTTACATAATTTACCAATTGGAAGCGAGGTGATCGGTTATGTCACAGCAAATCATTAATTTATTGTTACAAGGCTTCTTGGAAACTGTACAAATGACGGTGATTTCCACTGTGGTAGCCGTTCTATTAGGGGTTCCTTTGGGCGTTATCTTAGTCATCACTAGTCGCGGGCATATCATGCAAAATGAAACGATAAACAAAGTCCTGGGGGCTATCGTAAATGCCACACGTTCCATTCCCTTCATCATTTTGATGGTAGCCATCATTCCATTTACTCGCTTAGTGGCAGGTACATCTATTGGTACTACAGCAGCTTGTGTGCCATTGACATTGGCGGCTATTCCATTCTTGGCGCGATTAGTGGAAACAGCAATTAAAGAAGTTAACGGTGGTGTCATTGAGGCGGCACAATCTATGGGTGCAACGCCATTACAAATTATTTGGAAAGTATTGTTGCCAGAAGCATTACCAACATTAATCGATAATATTACAGTTCTAATTGTTAATTTAATTAGCTATTCTGCTATGGCAGGGGCGATCGGTGGAGGTGGCCTTGGAGATATTGCCATCCGCTATGGATACCAACGTTTCCAAGGGGACGTGATGTTAGCCACGATTGTCATTTTAATTGTATTAGTACAAGTCATCCAAAGTTTAGGTGACTACTTATCCCGTAAAGTAAATAAAAAATAAAGGAGATACTTATGAAGCGTATTTTAGTAGGCTTATTAGCCATCGCATCCTTAGTGCTGCTATTAGCAGGGTGTGGTAAAGAAGAAACAAAACCAGCAGCAGATGCACCAATCAAAGTAGGTGTCACAGCAGGTCCACATGCAAAAGTGATGGAGTTTGTAAAACAAGAAGCAGCAAAACAAGGGCTGAATATTGAAGTGGTTGAATTTAGCGATTACATCCAACCAAATATTGCCTTAGATCAAAAAGAATTAAATGTAAACTCTTACCAACATCAACCATTCTTGGATAATATGGTAAAAGATAAAGGGCTAAAAATTCAATCTATTGGTAAAACAATCCTATTGCCAATGGGAATTTACTCCAATAAATACAAAGATTTAAAAGAAGTACCTAATGGTGCAACAGTGGCGATTCCAAATGATCCAACAAATGGTGGCCGTGCCTTGTTGTTATTACAACAAGCAGGCTTAATTACATTGAAAGATGGGGGCAGTGTTAAATCTTCCGTAGCTGACATTACGGGTAATCCTAAAAACTTGGAAATCCGTGAATTAGAAGCAGCACAAATTGCTCGCTCCTTAAATGATGTTGATGTAGCAGCAGTTAATACAAATTATGCCATCCCAGCGGGCTTAAACCCACAAAAAGATGCAGTTGTGGTGGAGAGCACAGATTCTCCATACGCGAATGTAATTGCTGTTCGTACAGATGACGTAAACAATGAAACATACAAAAAATTATTGTCTATTTACCAATCTGAACCAGTACGCAAATTTATCCAAGAAGAATTCAAAGGATCTATTGTTCCAGCATTCTAATTTCCGGCTCTTTGTCAAATGTGGGGGCTACTCATATAAAGAGTTCTTAGCACGAGGTATGAAAATAGCTCGTGCTATTATTTTTGCTCAATAAAAGTATACGAACTCTGAAGCGTTCAAAATGGCGCAACCCATAACTTATTCTCTTTAACACTTTAATGTTATTATTACATCCTTCTGTAAACCCATTGGAATATGGTAATACAAAGGCATTAACAATTTGAGGGAACCAGCTGGCAA
>OBVV01000525.1_pt1 | contig 14723 bp, 16 predicted proteins | sample 1476221 | NCBI WGS metagenome assembly OBVV01 (sample SAMEA2580029, study PRJEB22360) | human gut metagenome | biome: human gut; feature: human-associated habitat; material: faeces | place: Denmark | collected 2008/2010 | reverse complement strand
CCAAATCTTTCAGAATTACATTTTCTATTTTATAGAAAAATATTAATAATAAATTATGTAAATTCAATCTAATTTCTATAAGTTTGCTCCCATTTTTTCATTTCTTCAACGATACTTCTTAGAGCCATACCTTTTTTTGTCATTTTATATTCAACCTGTGGAGGCGATGTCGGTAAAACTTTTCTTGATAAAATACCTTCTTGCTCGAAATCATGTAACCGTTGAGCTAATATTCTAGGATTAATACCTTCTACACTACGCAAAAGACTACCATAATGTATATTACCATCAATAATTTCAGATAAAATCTCAAGAGTAAATTTACCCTTTAGTAAATTCAAGACCCTTCTTGCTGGACAAATTGATTTTTTCAAAGGTTGCATCTTACAAGTCTCCATTCATTTCCTCCTTTTTTGATAGTTACTATACTTTTTTTCCCTTCTTGTTTCATAAATAATTACATGATAAATTAATTATATCACTTGAATAGAGAAATTACTATGGATATTATAACTAAGTTTGACCGTGTTGAAGACATTCTCGGCAGTCCTCATGGAAGATACTTTGGTAATGGATATACACAAGTAAAATATTTTCAGAAGGTTAAACATATTACTTTTGAAGGAATTGAGTCAATAAAACCACATTTTAGCTCTTTAGATTCTATTGTACTTGCTGTGAAACTAGTCAGCGATTTTCTTAGAGAAGAATTAGTCATAGAAGAGGACACAATCAATAATGCTCTAATTTCTAGTTTCTCGGTAAAAGCAGGAAAATCTCTTGTAGAAGATTTGAAAAATGTTACAGCAAAATTGAGCTTATCATCAGATAATAAGCTATCCTCCAAGGGAAGGATAGCTTCATTTTCGGTTGAATTAGTTGTCGATTTATTTGATGACTCAAAACAACTTAAAATAAATTCTGGAGAAGATTACTATTTTTTAAACTTTAAAAACAGTTGATACCAAACTAACTGATATTTCGGTGAAAACAGAATTAAATTCTATTTCAGCTACTACTTCTTTTTCCTATTCAGATAAATTTAGTGGTATTGAATCAGCACATCTCTTGAAAAAGAGATTACCATCTATCTTAGACCATATAATTGTAACAGCTGAACTTACGGAAGTGTTACATTCATATTTGGACAGAACCCCTAGAGAATTTTCGAAAACATTGATAATGCGTAAAATTAAAATCCTACGCAACCTTTCAAACGATTCACAGTTAAGTGAAGGCAACATTAAAGTTCAAGTTCTAAAAACTAAAATAGTACCTTTAAAAGGAAAGAATGTTCGAGTTAGTGATATGATTTCAAAAATTGGAGAGTCAACATTGATATATTCCGTGGCTCAAGAGCTATAAGATAAATAGAAAGAGGACTAATATGAAAATAGCAATTTCACGAACTTATTCGACAAGAAAAACGACAACAACTTTAGCACTAGCATTTTATACTGGTTTACCACGTACACACGCAAAAACTATGAGAGAGATTCTTCCCATAGCTTTACCCGGAAAAAGATTAGAAGACGCCACTGGTCCTGAGCTGGTTCAATTAGGAATTCGTCGTCTAATGGAGCGAGCAGTTAGGGAGTCTCATCTTGACTCTTTTGTTTCTGATGGCTCCTCTTTACATGAATGGGTATACGGTATGGTGAGAACCGAATTAGGAATGAATCCCAACCAAGAGACAGATAAAGGAAATATTATTTTAACTGATGACCTCATATATCTTAGAGAAGTTATGAAAAATTTTGGGTCTGTTGCAAAAGACTATGCTAAAGAAACTTATGAATCATTTGTACATTTGCCTATTGAATTTCCTTTAGCTCCAGATGGCCATCGTCCTGTGTCAGAATTATTTAGAAAACGCTCAAACGATTTGCTAATAATAACACTGGATGAATTAAAAATTCCTTACCATATCGTGGGCGGTACTATCGAGGAAAGACTCCAGAAGATTTCAGAAATTTATCAACTAAAACCTGTAATGAGTATTGAACAAGCAGTTTCTTTAGCAAAAAAGGAAGCGCAAAACTATAATATCGTTCAGGAGGGTAAATAATATGGATAAAGATTTGAGAAATATCCTCTTTTCCAAGTTTGAGACATCCCAACTATCTTTAAGAAATCGGATTGTAATGAATCCAGTTCCAACAGGATTTGTAGAAAGTGGTGTTCCCAAACCAGAAATTGCCGAGTTCTATAAGCGAAGAGCAAAAAATGTAGGGCTATTTATTATAGGCGCTATAAATATTGAGCATGAAACTGCTACTAACAATGAAAATATACCAAATATTTCAACCAGTCGTGATATTGAGGTATGGAAACAAGTAACCAAGGCAATTCACCAAGAAAAAAGTAAGGCTATTGCTGAGCTTTGGCATAGTGGGAGTTCAAGAGCATTTTCAAAAACTGATTTATCTCTTAAGGTCTCTACTCCATCTGGATACATTGGAAAAAAGAAAGTGGGGTCACCTTTATCAGTTGAAGAAATTAACCTTATTGTCCAAAAATTTGCTGAAGCCGCCAGAAAAGCTCAAATATCTGGTTTTGATGGAGTTGATATTCATGCTGCACACGGTAGTTTAATTCATGATTTTTTAACAGCAGAGACCAACCAGAGAACTGATGAGTTTGGTTTTAAAAATAGAACTTACTTTGCAGAAAGAGTTATTAAGGAATGTAGAAAAGTTGTTGGGGACAATTTTCCAATTTTCATTCGCCTATCAAATTTTAAAAGTTATGATTCTACTGCAAAATTAGCAAAAACTTTAGAGGAATTAAAACAAATCATTATACCAATTTCAAATGCAGGTGTTGATATCTTTGACTGCTCTGAAATAAACTATACAGATTCTGCTGTCACTGGAAAATCAGGCAATTTATCATACTGGGTGAAAAAAATTGCAAATAAGCCTACAATAACAACTGGAGGCATAGGTTCACCTGAAATTCTATACAAAGATATTCCAACACTTATTACAGAAATAACATCACAACCTAAAATGTCATATCTTCATTTACAAAGGAAAAAGGCACAAATTTTTTACTCGAATAATTTAGTTTCTGATTTTAAAGAAGGAGGGTTTGATTTACTTGCTTTTGGTCGCCCTCTATTGATAAATGAAAATTGGTTTGATGAAATAACGGAGGAAGCTTGATGAAAAAAACAAATACAAAAGCACCAGCTTATCTACTTTTTATTCTTTCGCTAGGATACATTATGGCGGTCCTAGATACAACCGGAGTTGTTCTTGCAGTGCCTCATATTGAAACAGCTATGAGCGTCTCATTAGATCAATCCATTTGGATTATTAATGCCTACACGCTAGCTTTAGGGTCTTTGCTCCTACTTTCAGGAAATTTAACAACAAAATATGGTGCTAAACGAATTTTATTAATTGGAATGACAATTTTTACACTTGCCTCGTTAGGGTGCTCTTTTTCACCAAATATGGAAACATTAATTATACTTAGATTCATTCAAGGTTTCGGTGCTTCTTTGTTCATGCCAAGTTCATTAGCACTTTTATTCATTTCATACCCCGATTCCACTAAAAGAGCACGTATGTTAGGAATCTGGACAGCAATTATTTCTGTTGCAACCGGTACTGGTTCTTTTATTGGTGGACTAATTATTAACTACTTCGGATGGAGGGGTATTTTCTTGGTCAATATTCCATTTGGAATTTTGACAGTAATTTCAATATTACTTCTCGTGAAAAATAATATTGCCAATCTAAAGACCAGAATTGACATCTTTAGTAATATATTTCTGGTTACAACTATCGGAAGTCTAGTTATTTACCTTGTTGAAGGGAATCAATATGGTTATAGTAACTCAAATCTTTTATTGTTTCTTCTCCTATTTATATTATTTGCTATTGGTTTAGTAGTCCACGATAAAAAAAGTAAAGCACCTATTGTTCCCCACCAACTATTAAAAAATGCTAAGTTTATTGTCTCTAATCTATTAGGTTTAGTAGTTAACATTTCACTATATGGCATTGTTTTGGTGCTAGGACTCTATTTTCAAACTTATTTAAACCTTTCCTCAATGGTTTCTGGACTCCTCATTCTACCAGGAATGATTGTCTTAATTATTGGTAATTTATTTTACGCACGTGCTGTAAAACGATTTTCCGTGGGAAACCTCGCTACTATCTCAATTATTTTTGCCATTGTAGGAGCAGCAGGAATTTTTGGAATTGGAGTTCTTTTTCATGAAATTCAACTATACATCCTAATTCCTTTATTTTCTTTAATGAGTCTAGGTATCGGAGTGTTAACTCCAGCAACTACAACCATTCTTATGGAAGCTGCTGGTCAAGAATTATCTGGAATTGCTGGTGCAACTCTAAACGCTAACAAACAGATTGGTGGACTTTTTGGTACAACAATTATGGGGATTGTAACTACTAATTTATCCCATGATTGGAATATAGTCATCGTTATCGCATTTTTGGTTAACGTGATAATGTATATTGCTACTTGGTTAATTGCTAGTCGTTACCTTTATGAAAAAAAATAAAAATAAACAGAGCACAATCAATTTAAAAGGGCTCTATAATAAATGTTGGGGCTACTCATATAAGAGTAGTCGCCAACATTCTTTTTTTGCAATAAAATAGACATATACAATCTCATACCGTATCATTAAAAGCAACCAAACCATTAAGAAAGGATGAGTCATATATGTCTAATGTCAATTATACAGAAATTGTCTTTAAAATTAAAGAGGAACATATTAAATTTATGAAAGTAAATGAAGATGGTTCTATTCACTTCACGCTTGAGATACCAGTAGCTGAGCAGGTATGTCCACATTGTGGGGCAAGCACGAGAAAGTCTAAAGGTAAACGCTCTAGAGATATTAAGTTTGGTACTACACAGCATCAGATAGTGACTGCTACCTACTTACAAAGACGTTACAAGTGTCTGAAATGTAATCGTACTTTCATAGAAAAGAATCCTTTTGTTTGTCTCTATGTGAGCCCCAGTAAAACGAATATGGAGTATCTATTTAGACAATTAGGCGAAAAAGGATCCTTCACCGAGATGGCTAAACGCAGTGATGTCTCTGTATCTACAGTTATTCGATATTGCTCTAAATTAGCCATTCCAAAGCCTACACAATTGCCTACTGTGCTAGGTATTGACGAATATAAAGGGAATGCCGAAGGTCAAATGTACCAAGTTATCATAACCGATTTAAACAATCATTCTATCGTAGATATTTTACCAAAACGGGATACACGAGCTCTTATTCAATACTTCAAAACCTTTTCTAAAGAAGCTAGAGAACCGGTTAAATACATCGTTATGGATATGTCCCCATTATTTAGGTTAGTGATGCAAACTATGTTCCCTCACGCACATATCGTGGCAGATCGTTATCATGTATGTCGCTTGGTGGATTGGGCTCTTGAGCGTGTACGCAAGCGTGAGCAAAAGAGGCTAGTGACACACTCTGGAACACTCAAATATAACCGAAGGATTCTTATGAAGAACCCTGGTAAATTAACTGAAAGCGAGCGAATAAAGCTGTTAGAATTATTACGTATATCCGATGACCTACGGCGTGCATATGGACTTAGATTAGCCTTTAGAAAGATATTTAAGACATACTGCATACCTAACATAGAAAGATATATACAATTATGGTTAAACACAGTATAAAACAGTCATCTATCAGAGTTTAGTAATTTTAAAACTTCCTTTACCAGTTGGTTCCCTCAAATTGTTAATGCCTTTGTATTACCATATTCCAATGGATTTACAGAAGGGTGTAATAATAACATTAAAGTATTAAAAAGAATAAGTTATGGATTGCGCCATTTTGAACGCTTCAGAGTTCGTATACTTTTATTGAGCAAGAAGAATAGCACTAGCTTTTTAAACAGCTAGTGCTAAGAACTTCTTATATGAGCAGCCCCCACATTTGACAAAAAGCCTAATTATATAATTAGACGACAAAAGAGCCCAGTACCACAAGGATACTAGGCTCTGTAATCGCCAAATTAACGTTTGGAGAATTGAGATGCTTTACGAGCTTTTTTAAGACCGTATTTTTTACGTTCTTTCATACGTGGATCACGAGTCAAGAAGCCAGCCTTTTTAAGGCCTTGGCGAAGTTCGCCATCAACTTCTAATAACGCACGAGACACACCGTGACGAATTGCACCAGCTTGACCGGATGGGCCGCCACCAGCTACAGTTGCCACAACGTCGTATTGTTCTAAAGTATTTGTTAATACCAATGGTTGTTTAACAATCAACTCAAGAGTTTGACGACCGAAATATTCATTTAATTCGCGTTTGTTTACAGTGATTTTACCTGTACCCGGTACCAGACGAACTCTAGCAACGGAAGATTTTCTACGACCAGTGCCGTAGTATTGTGCTACTGCCATTATATGTTCCTCCTCCCGGTATTAACGGATATCTAATTCCAAAACTTCTGGTTTTTGAGCAGCATGTGGATGCTCTGCGCCAGCGTATACATTCAATTTACGGTATTGTTGCGCACCCAATTTATTTTTTGGAAGCATACCTTTAACTGCCATTTCGATTACGCGCTCAGGGTGTTTTTCCAACATCATAGCAAGTGTAGTGAAACGGGATCCGCCCGGATAACCAGAATGACGGAAATATTCTTTTTGTAATAATTTTTTACCTGTTACACGAACTTTTTCTGCGTTCACAACGATAACGTGGTCACCAGTGTCTGCATGTGGTGTAAAAGTTGGTTTATGTTTGCCCCGAAGAACTTTAGCAACTTCGGCAGCAAGACGTCCTAAAGTTTTACCTTCAGCGTCAACAACATACCATTTGCGCTCAATATTGTTCGCATTGGCCATAAATGTAGTTTTCATGCTGCTTTCCTCCTAATAACAAGAATGTATTAACAGAAGCAATTGCCACCTTCCGGGGCTAGTGGAAGTCCGTACAAATTGCTTACCGAAATATTATACTCAAAACACAATGAATATGTCAAGGTTTATCCCAAAGATTTCTTTAACAACCAGTCGATATCTGACTTCTCTGGAGTCACAACAAATTGATGCTCTCCAAATTTTTCAAAGCCATAGTGCTTATAAAAATGTTGAGCTTTATAGTTCTTCTCCCAAACGCCTAACCAAGCCCAGTCAAACTCACCGGACTCAGCAATACGCAATGCTTTTTCAAACAAGGCTTTGCCCACACCTTGTCCATGATAAGCTTTGAGCACATATAGGCGTTGCACTTCAAAGGCATTTTCTAGTTCACGCTCCGTTTGTGCGTCACCCCAGTTCACTTTCAAATATCCTGCTAGCTTATCATCTACATATGCTAAGTACGTTTCGCTCTCACTATGCTCCAACTCATGTTTCAATACATCATGGTTATAGGCCACCTCAAAAAAGGCCTGTAATTCCTCTTCTGTATTATCATGACTGAAAGTCTCTCTAAATGTATCGGCACACAATTTAGACAACGCTGGAATATCTGTTTCTTGAGCTCGTACAATTGTCACTACGGAACTAGTTCGCTCTTGGGCTTCCCCTAGAATACGAACCTCTGGTTCCAACTGCACTCCGTGGACTGCATGAATCCGCTTTTGCACTTCATGAATCACACCTAGTACATCATTGGCTGTAGCGCCCCCACGATTAACTACGAAACCCGCATGTTTCACAGATACTTCTGCGAGCCCTACGGATAAACCTTTCAAGCCAGTTTGGTCAATCAAAGTTCCTGCATAATACCCTGGTGGGCGCTTGAATGTAGACCCTGCACTGGCATGTTCTAATGGCTGTTTAGACTCTCGCTTCTCCGTCAGTTCGTCCATTCGCTTTTGGATGTCATCGGGATTTCCTTCCTGTAATTCCATAGTCACACGAACGATAATTTCATGTTCCTCGTGAAAGCGACTATGACGATAGGCAAACTGCAAGTTCTCTCGGCTATAGTGATGTAGGTGCCCCTGCATATCTACCGCATCTACACCGGTTACCACTTGATCCATTTCGCCATCATAGGCACCAGCATTCATGAATACAGCACCACCTAAACTACCGGGAATGCCGATGGCAAATTCCAAGCCGCTTAAGCTTTCACGTTGAGCATATTCAGAGACTTCCTTCAAGGTATACCCTGCACTCATGGTAATCGTTGTATCATTCCGGTGTTGTTCCTCTTGCAATTCTTTCAAGCAAAGCACAACGCCACGCATTCCACCATCTTGGATAAGTACATTAGAACCTAAACCAAGTACGAATGGTTCCTCACCATGAGCATGTAAGACACGCATGCAATCTTGCAATTCTTGTACCGAATGGGGTAATACAAGTAAATCTGCAGGGCCTCCAATTTGAAAGGTCGTAAAAGGCGCCAGTAGCGCATTTTTTTGGATACGATCCGACGGAACTACCTGTTGCAATGCTTCCCATACAGCATTCATATTACTGTGCCTTTTCTAAAATTTTCATACCTTCAGTGATTGGTTCGCTGATGATGCGATAAATATCGTTCGCTACTTGTGTCCAACGTGCATGCGCTGTTAAGTACGCATTCGCACCAGAATTAGCTTGCACCATTGGCAATAAGCCTTCTAATTTTTTCAACAAATCTTCCGCTTCAGGAGCGTCTGCAATTTTTGCATATTCCAATTGCATTTGTAAAGACATAAACTCTTCTACCATGCCTTTTGCGGCTTGGTCGTCTTTAATCGCTTCTTGAGCTGCCATCATTTCTTTGTGTTCTTCGCTGTCGCGCATTGCTTTTTGTAATTCATAAGCTAAATCGTAATTCATAATTCCTCCTCAATCCTATTAGGATTTCATTCTTATGCACTTTCATGTATTGTGTATACTATACAATCTATATTATCTAAATCTTTGGTTGTACTGTGAAAGTCTATGATATTTCACCGTATATAGACTATACCATATGATTAGACTGACTATATACACTTTTTCTATAGACCAATACCTACTATCAAGAGGTTAGACCTCTATCGATACACCTGGTCCAACCGCCTGCAAATCTGGGAAATCCAGTTGGCGCATAGCTTCATAGGCAATGATTGCTACTGCATTCGATAAATTTAAAGACCGTGCTTCATCAATCATAGGAATGCGAATGCAAGTATTTGGATTAGCTGCCACAATCTCTTCTGGCAAGCCTTTAGTTTCTTTACCAAACACCAACATATCTCCAATTTCATACTGCACCTCTGCATGGGTATGGGCTGCCTTCGTAGTGGCATACCAAAAGCGCCGATCTTTATATTGTTCATACACTTCATCCAGGGACTTATGTATTTTTACATCTACTAGATGCCAATAATCAAGGCCTGCTCGTTTTAAATATTTGTCTTCAATAGAAAACCCCAATGGTTCCACCAAGTGTAGTGTCATATGATTCGCTGCACAAAGGCGTGCAATATTGCCTGTATTACCAGGAATTTCCGGTTCTACTAATACAATTTCCATGATTCACCTACTATCTTATCGTTTAAAATGTCCGCTTTTACCACCTTGTTTTTCCACAAGATACACAGGACCAATGGTCATACTTTTATCGATGGCTTTTACCATATCGTAGACGGTTAACAATCCAACTTGAACCGCTGTTAAAGCTTCCATTTCCACCCCCGTAGGGCCCGTAGTTTTCACAGTACTACGAATGCATACAGAGCGTTTTTCTTCTACTAAAGAACAGTCAGCACTCACCTTCGTCAATGCCAAGGGATGACATAGGGGAATGAGATTGGACGTTTGCTTCGCTCCCATGATCGCTGCCAATTGTGCCACTGCTAGGACATCACCTTTTTTGACATTCCCAGACGCCACAATACTGAAAGCTTCCTCGCTGAGTGTAATAAACCCTTCTGCTACGGCTACGCGTTCTGTGTGATCCTTTTGGGACACATCCACCATATGCGCATTACCGCCTTCATCAAAATGTGTTAATTTCATAGATACCTCCATGTGAAGATTATTATACCATAGAGAAGGGAGAAACGTCAGTAATCTATGTGAGAGAAAAGAGTGTACGCAAAAAGGATTGCCACATTAGCATATGCTAGTGACAATCCTTTCAGGTAGAAATATTTCATATTTTCTGCTATCAAGCTCCTTACCCCAATGAAATATTTCTATCATTTCTATAATTTTTATTTGTTCAAGGAACTGTTTATGTTTCATATCCCTTATATTAGAGCTCTATAGTTTGACCTGGATCTACCACAAGTCCAGCTTGTTTATGTTTTGCTTCTAACAATGCCACAAAAGTTGCTGGTTCTTTATCAATAACAGGCCATGTTTTATAGTGAATCGGAATTGTTGTATTAGCTTGAATCCAAGACGCTGCTGTCACAGCATCTTCTACACCCATAGTAAAGTTATCTCCAATTGGTAGTAAAGCATAATCAATTTCACCATGACGACTGATCAATTTCATATCGCTAAACAATGCAGTATCCCCAGCAAAGTATACACGTTTGCCAAAGAACTCAATCACTACACCTGCAGCATGTCCACCTGGTACACCAGAACCATGGAAGGCTGGCGTTAAACGAATGGAACCAAATGGGAAATTGAACTTTCCACCTAAGTGCATGGCATGCGTGCGAGCACCTGCAGACGCCGCTTTACCTGCTACCTCAGCCGTAGAGATAACAAGAGCATCGTTATTTTTCGCAATCAAATCAGTATCACCATAATGATCATCATGACCATGAGACACAAAAATGTATTGGCACTGTATGTCCTCTGCCTTTGCCACATCCCAAGTATTGCCTGTAAAGAACGGATCACATACCAATGTGACCTCACCATTGCTCAAAGCAAACGTAGCATGACCATAATACGTTAACGTTACATTGCTCATAAGAATACCTCCCTTGTATATACTTATATATTATGTTTATTAAGCAAATTATATCATTCAAGGAAAGTGAGTCGCAAGGTCTCCTCAAACATCTAAACTTTCTATAGCCACTTTGCAATAGCGCTAACATTACATTCTTTGATTTTATCCATGCGTCCATTATAAATTATCTCTGTATAACCATTATTTCTTGCTAATTCGATTAAATACGATGAATATTTTAAAAATGTTATATTATGCTCTGCAACTATGTATGTTCTTCCATTCATCGAAATATCATTATATATAAACTCTAAAAACTTTTTAATTGATTTTTCATCCAACCCTTGACAAGGTTCATCTAATCCAATAAAACCTGTTTTTTTCCAAAGAGCTTTTATTAATTTTATTCTTTGATTTTCCCCACCAGATAATGTACTAACCCTTCTATTTAACGTCAGATATCCTAACCCTATATCAGATAACTCCTGTAGCTTATCTTTCAACTTTTCTGACAAACATTCTTCTAACCTTAAAATTTCATCTATCGGTTTCAATAACATATCTTCATAAGAAAATCCACCTATTTCACATTTGGAAAATAAATTATTACATCCACTACCTTTACAACTATCACAGATTGTATAATACGGAGCATCATAATAAGTATTTATACTAACAATTCCTAGTCCTTTACATTTATTACACTTATTTTTTTGAAAATCTTCTTGTTTTATTTTAGTATTTTTAATAAACATTTTCTTTATTTCACTTATAAGTCCTAGATAAGTTCCAACAGAAGATGTTATATTCCCTTTAATCGGTTTTTGAGATACGTATATATAATCATCTAAAGAAAAGGGAAGCAATTCCTTTAAAATAATTGATTTTCCTGCCCCTGATTGACCACAAATAGACATCAAAGTTTTATTCGAAATTTTTAAGGTACCTTTATATTTTACAAACGCATTTTTCAATTCTATACATCTTGTCTCACACCCTAAGAAGAAAATGGCAGTAAGTTTATATATTTGAGATTTTTCTAAATCTTCCTTTTTTACCAGATCACTTTTCCCTGAATCTTCATTGCGTTTCAAATAATACGAAGCATCGGAAATTTCCTCCATTGCAAAATTATGATCAACAATTATAACTGTATTTTTCTCTCTTAATTCTTTTATCAATCCTGCAACAATTTTTATTTCATCTGGATATAGCGAACTAGATGGTTCATCTAATACTACGGTAATTCCACAAATACTACCATCAAAGATTTTTGCTAAACGTAGTCGTTGAAATTCTCCACCTGACAATGTAGTAATCCCTCTTGATAAATTCAAATAACTCAACCCTAACTTACAACATATTTTCAAATATCGTTGTAAAATTTCAACATTTTTATTAATATGTGTTTCCTTAAACTCATCTAAAGAAATATATTGCAACAAATCTTCAAATGGCATTAGCAAAAAATCTTGAACTGTAACTCCTTTTATTAAGTGCGTATCTAAAATCCGGTTATTAAACCTCGCTCCATTGCATAATTCACATGAAGAAGGTTTTGTATATTGTTCATAATTGAGATTAAACGTATTACGATAAAACTCATCAATTATTCCATTAAATTTTATTGTTTTACTTCTATTTTTCCCCCAATATTTATATATTATTTTATATCTATTCTCTTTTTTTCCATATAAAATAGCACTCTTTTCTCTCGCATTTAACCCATTAAATGTTTTACATTCATCAATATTCAATTCACGCAATTCAAACGCAAGTAATTGTCTGTAAAAATCACAATAACTATTTTGCCAATGCTTAAACGGCAAATCTATTAACCTTTTATTACTCTCAATTATAGCACTTAAATCAATTACTTTTTTGATTCCTTTCCCTTCACATTCTAAACAATAGTTATAAAGACTAAGATTAACCGCTGTCTGATTATTTTTCAGTAAGATATAATTAATTATCCTGTTAATTATTTTTTTAGCCCAAAATATGTCATAATGCTCGACTTAACATTTACGTTAAAATTTAATTGTTCTAGAGAGATGACCATCTGAATATCATTATAGCTTTCTAGTTCAAATGAATATTCTTTATCCATTCTCCCCTCTAGCATCGAAAATTCATAATCGCTTATATCTGCAATAGTTTGAAATGCTAAACTTGACTTTCCAGATCCGCTTTGCCCCCCAATAAATGTAATTTGATTAGAAGGTATTTGCACATCAATATTATTGAGTACATTCGTCTTAACACCTACATACCGTGCATTATTATTTTTCTTCATAAGTTAATTTTCTCTCAAATAATCCTTTATAAGTCTTTTATACTGCTCTAATTTAAATTCTTGAGTACATCTGGTTTTGATCATAGACCCTGTATTGGCATAATTATCTATCCTACAGCCACCAGCGCAAATATACTTCAACTCGCATGATTGACACCCCTGAATATTGCGACACGAAGAGTTATTATTTAAATCATCAAAATATTTAATCACATCAATAATATCATCTGAAATATCCCTATGATAATCACTTAATTTATTACAAGGGTAAATTTTCCCTTTAGCATCAAAAACAATTGACGCTCCAATTCCACAATTACTAAACCGTATATTTCTTTCAGACTTTGTATCATATATGATGCCTATTTCTTTTAGATTTTGCAATAAATTCACCACAATGTTTTCAACATTTATTTTATATTTTTCTTCCCTAAAATTTTTCAGTGCATTTCCAGACATTTCTAATTCATAATTCAATCTAACCTCAATATTTTCATATGATAAACCTTTAAGAAATGAAATTAGATTACTTTTTATATCCTCTATTGTATTAGGTAGCATAGTAATTGCTAATATAATTCTAATGTTATTTTCCTTTAAATGCACAATTGCATCCATGAGTTTATCATACGTATTTTTTCCTCTTATCTTTTCAAATGCGTGTTTAGAAATTCCCTCCATACTTATTTGCACTGCGTCGCAAGTCTCTGAAATAACATTAATATTACTAGAATTTATCAACATACCATTAGTAAATAATGTTACCTTATTCTCTTTGATCTCTTTTAAAAAAGAAAGAATCTCAGGATGTAAGAGTGGTTCCCCTCCAGAAACTACAATATCCAGTTTGTCGTTATAATACTGTTGAATCTGCTTAATTTTATCTCCCACCAAAGTAAGATCCAAATACTCTTGAGATATAATTCCTGCTGACATATAGCAATGCATACAACGCAAATTACAATCATCTGTTGCCGTAATATGAACAGTTTTTATAATGTGCTCAATATCATCCTCTTCGCAGCCTTTAATCATCTCATAAAATAATATAGCATCAATTTTAGATAAAACTGACTGTAAAATATTTATACAATTTTCTTCTGTAAATAAGGTATCTGCCTGAAATAATACCAAGGCATTTCAAAATAGTATTAATCCTAAGTAAATCAAATAATTTATACTCCAAGTCATCAAAAACAACCCAGTTAGGCTTATTAGGACTTATCACTATTGTATATTTCTCTATCTTCTTTAAATATACTTCTTTAGGCAAATTTAGCTTAGTCTGTACATCAAATTCTTTTTCCATAATACACCAAAAAAGGCCCTCTAAGGGCCTTTAATCTCTAACTAACAATCTTTTCTCTTATGTGTTGTTCTACATTGACAACGCTGACAAACAACCGTTGCTTCCTTAACAACTTTTTTCTCTATTTTAATTGTCTTTAGGTTTTTAAACATACAATGTCTCCTCTTGATACTCACAACTAAAATGTTTCATATATCTTACATTTTATACTTTATTTTTTAAAATCAGTAATGATAGTAATTTTTATTATAAAAT
>OBVV01000490.1_pt1 | contig 15525 bp, 14 predicted proteins | sample 1476221 | NCBI WGS metagenome assembly OBVV01 (sample SAMEA2580029, study PRJEB22360) | human gut metagenome | biome: human gut; feature: human-associated habitat; material: faeces | place: Denmark | collected 2008/2010 | reverse complement strand
ATTTTTTATTATACATTGATTATCATTGAAAATAATGTACAAATTAATTTCTCAGATTAGAGGATATTATGTACTAGAAAACATACAAAATACCACTCCAGAATAATGTACAAAACAAAATAAAGTACACTTTTTAAAGAATGTACTTTATACTTCTAATTCAGTTTTATCAATGGTTTAGCTCTAGTTTAGTCAATTGTACATAAACTTTTAGTTTTTCTTTAGAGTTGTTTTTAGCTTGTTTGATTTCAATATTCTATTACATCTTTAATCTAACAAAATGCTCCTGTTTTCTTCTTAAACCTTTGCAAATGGAACACGCCCTTTTATTTCGTTTTCTGTACGCCATTCTTTCTTTAACTTGAATTTTATAACGATGATCTGGGTTTTCCTGACATATCCACCATACAGACATATTACTCAACTCTGTAATTTCATTTGGACTTGCTATCAAGAAGTTATTTAGATAATCTCACTCATTCATTAGACTTTGTTGAGTTGTTGCCAAGTCGTTAAATCCTTTTAAAACTTTTTGATTCGTGCACAAGTGTGTAAATATTGTAAAACAATTTCAAAATGTGGTAGACTAGGTATAAATTTTGATGGATAATAATTAGGTCAGAGAAAAGGTTTTAGATGGAAAGATTAGTTTTTATTGGAATGCTAATGTTCTTGGCATTTGTGTTCATTGGAATATTGTTTTGGCTGCGTTTTAGAATGAAGAACACCTTTGAGAACGGTGTTCCAGTGTACGATGCCCCAGCAAATAATCAGACTAGGACGAGTAAGCTAAGCTTAGGAGAGTATGCAGTGCACATAATTTTAATACTAATTAGCGCTGTAATTGCCTTTAAGGTCATGGGCATGTTCCGTCATGGGGCGGCGCCAATTGGTGCTGCTATAATCACGCCTTCTATAATGTCGCTTTTCAATGCACGAAGGAGAACCGGGAAATCTTGGATGGGTATCGTTGCAGTGCTTATGGTATTCGTGTTTTTGATGTTTGTATATATAATTATAGGTCTACCTGATAACGCACCTCCACTTAAAATTGACGGAACTGAAATTCATCTTACAGAGACTAAGATTTCGGATTTGATAGACAAGGGGTTTGAAATTTATGTGTCAAATGGTAGACACGATTATCCTAATTATAACGAGCTTTTGACAACGGGAAGCTATACTAAATGCCAAGGAGCTGGGGTTAGCGTACCAAACGGCTTTAAGTCATATGACTCAGCAGTTACGCGATCTACCTATCTTCTTGTAAAGAAGAATGTAGTTCTCGGATGTATAGGTGTTTACGGAGATAAGAGGAAGAGTACGGAGCTGAAGGACTGTGTAGTTACTCAGGTTTGCTTCGATTCTGAGTGCACAGCTGCTGCTAAAAAATATGGAATTTCATATAATATAGATGGTATAGATTTGCTAAAGAAGCTTGACGAAAACGAGTTCACGAAAGTATTTGGGAAAAAAATATGGCTGACTCCAAGCGAGCCAAGAGATGAATATTTGGGTCATTATGGCGTGCAGTGGGGAGCAGGTAACAATGAATTCTTTTGGAATCATTATTTTATGAATTTAGACCTTGATTCGAATAATGATATAGTTAATTTTAATTTTAGTTCTAATATTGCAGCAGAGCGATAGAAGAATTTGCAGGGATAATTAGGCAAAATGAAAAAGAAAAAAGTACTAAGTAAGATAAAGTATGCTATTTATCTTCTAGTGGTCCACCTTATATGCATACTTTTCACTATAAGCAAAATAGTTTTACCTTCATGGGGTCACTGGTTAGAGACGACACGCTTTCTTTGGACAAGCTTTCCTACCTATGTATGCGTGTTAATAGCCATTTTCCCAATGGTATGCTTTTGGCCATATTTGATTAGTGCAGATTTTAAGCCAGGTACAGCAAAGACCTTGCTTGCGACTTTTGGTCTAATAGTAGCTAACGTGACTCTGATTTTGATATATACGACTATTTTGCACAAGGTATTATAGGTATAAAAAAATCCCTTTATAGGGATTTTTTGATTGCTTCAAGTAGCTCGTCATATTCTTCAAATGCTGGAACCTCAGGATGCTCCTTCTTGATTGATTCGGTGCTTCTAAACAAGAATCCTTGTGGGTGTCTCCTTGAAAGAAGTCGGTTTAATCGACGGTCAAGGCAGTTGATTTGGTTAGTCCAAATTATTCGGCAAGCCATAAATACTCAAATTTCTCCCAATAACATTGTCATCATAGATAGTTTCCCCTTATCACGTTGTCAACCAGTCCGTAACCATAGAGCACATGTTTTTAATGAACTAGCCGACATTGGTTACAATTCCTCTATGCACCTTTGGGTCTATGGATTCAAAGTACATATGCTGGTCACCCCTATCAGGCTATATTCTGAATTATGTTGTAACGCCTGCCTCAGTACATGATATTAGGGCAGTTGATGACTTACTAGAAAATTGTTCTCAACCCTATGTTTTAGCTGATTTAGCTTATCTTAGCTATGAACTCAGAGAACAGTTGAAACTGAAAGGTTACCATCTTTGGACGCCTTTACGTCAAAAGATGGCAAGAGCTAAACAACATAATCATTGGAAACTAATGGCTATGAGACGGACTATTGAAACTCGATTTTCAGAACTTTGTGCTTTTTTGATGTCGAACAAACACTAGCTAGAGGCTTAACAGGATTGCAGTTGAGAATGGAGCAAATTGTACTGACTTATAATCTGAGATACTTTGAGATTAACTAGCACCACGAGTAAAAATCTATATCTTACTATCAATAAGACCTTAAATGAGTAGCAAAAAATGTACAATTGAACCACTACTTCTTCTGCACCTATTAGAGTAAAAATGTACAAATCAATTCCTTAAATCAGATGATGTTATGAACTAGGAAATATACAAAATAACACTTCAAAATAATGTACAAAATAAAAATAAAGTACACTCCTTAAAGAATGTACTTTATGCTTCTAATTCAGTTGTATCAATAGTTTAGCTCACGTTAAGTCAATTGTACATAAACTTTTAGTTTTCTTTCTATACTATATCGCTTTTAAACACAATAAAATCAGCAAATCACATGGATCTACTGATTATTTTCTTCTGTAACTTATTTTTCTACATATCGAAATGGAATCTTGCTACCACAGAGCCAATTATAGACTCGATCATTGACTTGAACGTTCATAGCTTCGTGAGCATATTCTGGCATGATTAAATGCTCTTTTGGACATTCTAATCGATTATAAATGGCAAACTGCGTTTCAGGATAACAGACATCATCATCTAGACCGGTAATCATGTGAACCTGTCCTTTGATACGATGGGCGAAATTTTTCACATCTATATAGGCTAAAGTCTGCATCAAACGATCTTCAGTTTCATGGAATGGATCATGGAACTTGAAATAACGGAAAAGCTCGTCATAGGCTTCGCTGGTGTTCCCAATCTCCAATACCCGTCTGAAATCCGATAAGAATGGATAAATGGCTACAGTTCGTTGGATTCGGGGATTCAATCCAGCAGCAACTAAAGCTAAGGCGCCACCTTGTGAGGCTCCATAGCTAGCAAGTTTGCTGTCGTCTACTTGAGGAAGGTTGGCAACAATTTCAATTAACTGGTAAAGGTCTAAGTAGACATCCTTATAAAAGAGCTGGTCCGGACCTTCCACGGCTCCGCGTATAATCTGTCCTTTTACCGTATTTCCAAGTGGTGAACGATCTCCGTCTGTTGAATAGCCTGACTGACCTCTTACGTCCATAGACACAACACCATAGCCAGCTACTGTATAAGCCAGCATGTCGGACCAATCCCAACAACGGCCCATATAGCCATGAAAATGAAAAATAACGGGAACCTTTTGTTCCGTTTTTGGCAGGATCATTCTTGAATAGACAAGGCCATTTCTGGTTCCTTTAAAGGTTAATTCATAACAAATCACATTTGGAATGCTGAAATCTTGTTCTTCAAGCTTGTATTCAGGAAGTTCAGTCATCTTTGCTAGGGCTTGATCCCAAAAAGCATCAAAATCTACGGGAACCTCATCCCGTCCCTTATAATCTTTCATTGTTTTTAATAATTTGGGATCTTTCATAAAATCCTCCTTAAGCATGTGTAATCGCTACCAAAAATGTACCATATTTACTTAAGGATTGCAAGAGACAAATAAAAAATTACATAACCGAAATTATGTAATTTGCTTATAGATTCAAAAATAGACTTAATTGTTTCACTAGATCTGGATTAGTGGGTAAAGCTGAATGATGAGCTTTACGACCGTTTAAATTCACTTCTGTATAGGCTTGTTTCTCAAAAATAGATTGTGCTGCTTGTGCACTAGAGAGAGGAACGATGCCATCTGATTTTCCAGCAAAGCTACCAACAAAATTAAGAACTTCTACTTCTTTTCCCAGGCGATGCTTCCATTTTTGAAAATCATCATACATCTCTTGGTTGAATTGGTAAGGACTACCAATAATAGCGAGCTTGCTCACGGTCAGTTTTTTCTTTTCTAAAAAGCCACTTTCCAATAAACCAGTCAAAACTAGTCCACCATTGGAGTGACCGACTGCTTTGAACTCTGTAAAATGATAGTGATCAAGAAGATAGGTTAGAGCGATCTTGAGGGATTCGATTTGCTGCTTGATATTGCTGTAGCCATCTCGATTGTTCTCAAAGCCAATCACAATCATTGGATTCGGCTCTTTCGTATTCAGTCTTCCTTCCATCTCTATAGAATCATCTTTATTGACCTTTATTTTTAAGAGACTTTGCTTTTTTCTAGAAAAGCGATGGAGCATGCGGATGGTTCCATTGAATCGCTGGATACTGGCTGAACTTCCAGGTACAAAGATGATCGGTCTGATCGCTGGTTTCTTCGATCCTTTAGGAAATTCAAAGGGCTTGCTGTGCGAAGAAAATAATCTCGCAAAGAAACGAATGACTTGTTGAAATAGTTTTTTTAACATCTTTCCTCTAGTAATAGTTTCTAAAAGAACCCAGAACAGTGTGTTCCAGGCCCTTATTAGAAACGATTATTTCCGTTTTTTCTTATTTTTGCGCATTTGTTTGGCCATCTTATTCATAGCCCGTTTCATCATAAATTCACCGGCTTTTCCTTTGAGACCACCGCCAAACATTTGGCTCATATCAGGCATTCCAGAGCCTCCACCAAGAGCTGACAAGTCAGGCATGCCACCTTGTCCCATCATACCTTCGAGGGCAGACATATCTGGCATTCCACCAGGCAAGTTTTTCGGCATATTATTTGGATTGAGACCCATTTGTTTCATCATCTTGTTCATATCGCCAGAGAGGACGCCTTGCATCATCTGTTTGGCTTGGTTAAAGTCCTTGATGAATTTATTGACTTCGACAAAGCTGTTTCCTGAACCAGCAGCAATCCGACGACGACGGCTTGGATTCAAGAGATCTGGATTTTCGCGTTCAGCTGGGGTCATGGATGATACAATTGCACGTTTGCGAGCAATTTCTCGTTCATCGACCTTGAGGTTCTTCATGGCAGGGTTATTGGCCATCCCTGGAAGCATCTTGAGCAGATCTTCCATTGGTCCCATGTTTTGAACTTGGTCTAATTGATCGATGAAATCGTTGAAGTCAAAGGTATTTTCCCGCATCTTTTCAGCGAGTTCAAGAGAGCGTTTCTCATCGTATTCTTGAGAAGCCTTCTCGATCAGTGTCAGCATATCCCCCATACCGAGGATCCGACCAGACATGCGGTCTGGGTGGAAGGTTTCGATATCAGTGATTTTTTCACCAGTACCAGTGAACTTGATTGGCTTCCCAGTAATCTGACGGACAGAAAGGGCCGCACCACCACGGGTATCCCCATCAATCTTGGTCAAGATCACCCCGGTCACTTCGAGTTGTTCGTTAAACTCACGCGCCACATTGGCCGCTTCTTGACCAATCATGGCATCGACAACCAAGAGGATTTCATTTGGCTCAGCAAGGGCTTTGACGTCGCGCAACTCGCCCATGAGTTTTTCATCGATTTGCAGACGACCGGCTGTATCGATCAAGACATAGTCATTGTGGTTGGCTTTCGCCTGCTCCAAACCTTGACGAACGATCTCCACTGCAGGGACTTCTGTACCAAGTGAAAAGACAGGGACATTGATCTGCTGACCAAGCGTCTTCAACTGGTCAATGGCTGCTGGACGATAGATATCGGCCGCAATCATCAAAGGACGTGCGTTCTCTTCCTTGACCAATTTGTTGGCCAATTTACCTGCAAAGGTTGTTTTACCAGCCCCTTGAAGACCGACCATCATGATAATGGTTGGAATCTTAGGAGATTTGATAATGTCTGCTGTTTCTGAACCCAAAATCGCTGTCAATTCTTCATCGACAATCTTCACGATTTGTTGGGCAGGGTTCAAGGTTTCGATGACTTCATGACCTACAGCCCGCTCGCGAACCCGTTTGATGAAGTCTTTTACAACAGGGAGGGCAACGTCGGCCTCTAAGAGGGCTAGACGAATCTCTTTGGTCGCTTCTTGGACATCCGCTTCAGAGATTTTCCCTTTCTTACGAAGATTTTTAAAGACGTTTTGTAAACGTTCGGTTAAACTTTCAAATGCCATTATTTTCTCCTATTTTTTCAATTCAGTGGAAATCGTCCGAAATGTTGCAAACATTCTAGTTCTTCGGGTGTGACTTCTTTCATGATTTCATTTGGATATCCCCAACAGCTAAAACCTATTTGCATAGCTTTGGAGATATCATTGGGCGAGATAATCTGTAGTCGAGTAGGAAATACTTCCTCTGCGACTAATAGTTTGCAAGGTATTCCTTGATAAATGACGAGACTGCCCATAATCACTCTCGATTGTCAATGCTTGATAAAATTTCAACCTGCTCTTGTAGAAAAGTATCTTCCGGATAGCGTTCTAAAATCTGATCAAAAATCTGGCTGCGTACAATGTAATCGGAATACATATGGAGTTTCATTTCGTAATCTTCCAAAATCTTTTCTGTACGTTTAATATTGTCATAGACCGCTTGACGGCTCACTCCAAACTCTTCTGCAATCTCAGCCAAGCTGTAGTCATCTGCGTAGTAGAGCTCGATGTAGTTCATCTGCTTGTCCGTCAAGAGCGCTGCATAAAACTCAAAGAGCGCATTCATTCGGTTGGTTTTCTCAATTTCCATACCTCTCATTATATCAAAAAAGCCCGCTAAAGACTAGCGGGACTTGATGCTTTTTGAGTTTGAAGTAAGAGGATTCATCATTAAAGTTTCAGTGCCAACATATTGACCGTCATCCCTGCTGCAGTTCCCATCAAGAAGATGGTATCTCCTTCCTTCACATAGCCATGATCCAGTGCATAGGCTAGGCCGAAAGGTACGGCTACTGAAACCATATTTCCATAATCACTGACAATATTGAGGTACTTGTCTTTGCCGACGCCCAATTTGTCCATGACAAGTGGTAAGGCACGGCTTGCTTGGTGAGGAATAATATAGTCTACAGCATCTTTAGAAATGCCTGATTTCTCTTGGAATTCTTGGAACATTTCTGGAATAACACGGGCAGAAAGCAAAAGAATCTTCTTCCCTTTCATATCAAACATGAAATCAGTCTTGGTTGCTTCAGAGTACAATTTCGGATGATAAGCTGTCAAACCACCACGAATTTCAGTATCATGGGCTCCCTCAGACCAGGTACGTTGCATACTGGCAATGATTCCTTTATCTTCCTTTGTTGCTTCAAAAATAAAGGCTGCAGCTCCATCACTAAACAATTCAAAGCTTTCTTTTTGTTTGGGATTAAGCCCTAGGCTTCCTACTTCACTAGATACAATCAGAACCCGACGGTATTCACCACCTTCAATCAGATAAGAAACAGTGCTTAAAGCAGATACAAAACTGGTACAAGTGGTATTGATATCCATAGCAGGAATCGTCAGTCCCTTGGCCACGCGCTCATGGATCAGAGCTGCTGTACAAGGAATGGGCTGAACGCCAACAGCACTAGCCGAAACCAGGCAGTCGATGTCTGCCATTTCAAGCCCCGCATGGTTTAAAGCCGCTTCAATCGCACGCGCTGCAAGATCAATCTGTGTTTCTTCTCCTTCTTTCACGCGGTAACGAGTCTGGTCTTTGAAAGTTACGGTATGAGCTGGAAGCGCAGTTCCATAGCCTTTAATTTGCAAATGTCTTTTTACAGTAGTCATAGGATTCTCCTTTTATTGAAGTCGTTGAACACGTTTTAATTTACTTGTTGGGTCCCATTGGTAATCGATAAAATGAATACTTGGGAGAATGAATTGTTTCTGCTGAGCTAAGAGTTCAAATTGAGCAAAGATCGCTTGCTCCATAGACTCTGTCCGGTGACTCAAGGCAATGGTAATGGATCCAACTGCCAACTGAGTTACTTGATAGTCCTGAATATTTTCGACAAAGAGAATGCACCGTCGAATAAAATCCGGATAGATCATCTGGCTACTACCATCTTCTTTTTTGAAATAGAAGATATCGTCTGATCGTCCTTCGATCTTTGCGATTCGAGTAAAGACGGAACCACAAGGGCAAGGAGACTTTTCTTCCACCAAAATATCATTGAGTCGGTAGCGATAGATGGGTTGACTGGTTCGTTTGAAATCCGTAATAATCGGATAAAAGCGGCTATCATCAAGATACTCTTTTTCGACATACAAAATATCTTCGTTGAGATGTAGATTGCCTTCTGAACAGGTACAAGCTAAAAATCCCTCTGTCGCTTGGTAGACCTGATCAACCTTGTCTAGTTGAAAAGCTTTGGCGATGGTCTGAGCATCTCGATCTTCTAGAATCTCTGCAACAGAAACAACCTTGACAGGTTGGATCGCAAGTTGTTGATTGCTGACATAGTTGGCTAACTCAATCAAGGTTGAAGCTGGTGCAACCACAATGGTTGGTTGATAGTCTTTGAGACGCTCTAAATGCTCCTTGCTATCCTTGAAAATATCAAAATATTCCAAGCGAATAAGGCCTGAATTAATGGTTTGATAGAGTTCATTGTCCGCTCGTAAGAAAAAGGCAATGCGATGACCAAACAGTTTTCCTTTTGGCAGCATCTTAGCTAAGATCGCTGCAGCCCACATACTTCTTTCTTTTTCTGTGGTGACAAAAACTCCTCGGTGGCCGGAGGTTCCAGAAGACAAGCCTACTGCTACTTCTCCATTCATCTCAGTAAAATCTCGTGTTTGTTCTCCGCGAATCGCCATCTCTAAAGCCTGATCTCGATCAACCCCTAGGGTATTGAGTTCATTGAAATGTGTCATCATGAAGGTTTTATCCATGGTCCCAAAGGATTCGGGAGAATGGGTTTGAAAATAGGGAGATTGAGAAGTGATAAATGCATGGTAGCGTGCCAATTGCTTATCTTGGTATCGCTTCAAGGCCTCTTTTGAACGGAATCGGTGGCACCATCTGGTTTCAATAAAGGTTTTCAGAAAGACTATTTTTTTCATTTAAAATCCTTTCAATCCGTTCTTGCGGGTCGTGGCTGACCACAACTTGAATGCCATCCTGCAAGAGTGTTTCCAGCAAATCAGCTCCTTTTAAATAAGCCTTCTTATCATCCTGAACCAAGGATGGAATGAGACGCATTTGCCGTGTGTAAGGCAAGAGGTCTACTCCCCAAGAAAGATCTGCTCCGATGAAGAGTTTGAACTCATCCAGATAAAGACAACCTTGCCCTCTCGCATGTCCATCGATGGACGAAACAAGGATGCTCCCATCTCCAAAAAGATCCGCGGTCGGGCGATAGGGGAAAGCAGAATGCCTTTGATCTGCTTTGAGACAAGTCACCCGATCTTTGAAATCAGCTGGCAAAAACTCTTTAAAAATCAGATCTTTAAATTTCGGTTTTTGGTACACCTCATAGACTTCCTGGGTAACAAAGAAATGAGCGTTTGGAAAAAGGGCTGCCCCACCGAGATGATCAGGGTGCAAATGCGAAAGAATCACATAAGTAATTTCTGCCGGATCAATCCCACGATCTTGCAATAAATAATTGATCTGGTCTTCCTTTTTCATCTGCATTGGGGTGGCTAGACGGTACCAAAAATACCGAGCTTTTTTCTTAATCTCGTAGTGATAGCCGGTATCGTACAAAATATAGCCTTTTTCACGATGCTGAATCAAAAAGACACCTGCTGGAAATTGCATTTTTTCATTTGGAATCCCTTTAAATAAGAGACCAGAATGACTGCTACAATAGCCTGCTGGAAAATAATCAATGCGCTTGATCATGTTGGACATAGTTGTCAATCCCTTCTTCAATGGTCATTTTTGGATAGTAGCCAAGTTCGGTTTGAGCCTTTTGAATATCGAGAGTTTGGCTATATCGAAGGAGATAATAGGTATAGCGAGTCAATGGGGGTTCGGCTTTCAGATGGAATAATCGATATACCCCTTCAAGGCTATAAGCCGCACCTGCTACTAGACCTGCTGGAATCTTCCGATAGCGAATCGGTTCTCCCAATCCTTTTAGTGTGGTTTCGATCAAATACTTAAAGGTCTTTGGTTCCCCATTTGTAATATTATAAACCTGCCCGTGTGCTTCTTTTGCTTCCAGAGCCAAGCGAATGGCTAGGGCAACATTTTCCACACAGGTCATATCCATGAGCTGCTCTCCTCGAATCAAAGGAATTCCAATTTTTCGACTGAGGCGTAAGACACGAGGCAAAATACTGGTATCCCCCACACCAAATAATCCTCTAGGACGCAAGATGATACTTGGTACATCCGGATAGTCAGAAAAAAGTTTTTCAGACGCCAATTTACTTCGGATGTAATTGTTGAGGTGATTTTCTGTTGGACCATCACTTTCCTTGATGTTTAATTGGTCTTTTCCAGCTGCATAAATACTGGGAGAAGAAACGTAAACCAAGCGTTTTACCGCATATTCACGGCACAAGTCAAGGACATTTTGAGTACCAACTACATTCGCCTGATAGAAGGCCTTCCAAGGTCCCCAGGCAGTGGATAAAGCTCCTGCATGAACCACAGCATCAACAGACTGAAAGGCTTGTCTTAATTCCTCAATAGAGCTCAAATCCCCTTTGATAAATTGGACGCGATCATTTTCCAGAGCCTTCCCAATTTTTTCATTTCGGCCAAAGGCTACAATGGAATAATCGTGAGCCAACAACTCATCGATCACATATTTTCCAAGGAAGCCAGTCGCACCTGTTACAAGAATTTTCATAGTTTCCCATCCTTTCCACGTCTTAATAATCGTTGAATCTCAAACTCCAAGTTATCCAACGGCTTGTAGGTTTTTGAAAGTTTGTTTAGTCTTTCTAACTTTTCCCAAGATTCTTTTTCTAATAGGGCATTAAAACCTGCTTGAATCTCTTCGGTGCGATTGCGATGAGCTTGAAAGGCAATTCCTGCTTCTACTCCTCGAATCGCATAGTCAAATTGGTCATAATCATGTGGCAAGATCAAGGCTGGTTTTTTAAATTCGATACATTGATAAAAGATTCCAGCTCCTCCATGATGAATGACATAGTCCAACTGCGGAATATATTCTTTGTAGGGCAGATATGAGACAAGCGTCACATTTGGTGCTACTTCTTCTTCAGAAAAGTCTTTTGCCCCATCACCTAAGGTGACGAAAAAGTGACATTCTGGATGCTCTTTGGCCAAATGCTTGGTTTGTTCTAGCAAATTCTCCTTTGCCCAAGGCAACTGGGTTCCACATGTCACGAGTACCTTCGTCTTGTCCTCGTAAGAACTGATGTCTAAAGGATAATCTTCTGCTTTTTCAAGAGAAGTCCCCAAAGGGCCAAGCCACGCATATTGATGAGGGAAATGTGTCTTCAACTCTAGCTCCATCATACCAATTCCAAAGATGGCATAAGGAGAGTAGATGGTCTCCACTCCATTTTGATTGTAAACCTTGAAATTGTAACGTTTTAAGCGTTTGCGTAAGAGGAAAGCGCCACAGTATTTTCCAATGCGCGTGAGTTTACGGCATAGTGCTTGGATCTTCTCTTCCTTCTTCGTGCGCGCGACTCCCATCCCTCCGAAGAAGCAAGGAGGACCATAAGGAGTTTCGATTGCAAATTGGGTTGCCATGGTGGTAATCCAAGGAATTTCTAACTGTTCTGCCACAAAACCAGCTGATAGAGTGATAAAGTCAGCAATGACAATATCTGGACGGTTGACACGCCACTCCTCTAGCAATTGATCCGATACATGATTAATCAAATCAAGACTCCTAGACAATTGCCGATAAGCTGAAAATAGATTGTGTTTTTTATCGTTATTAGCCACACGTTCAAATTCTTCTACTTTGTCCTCTAGAATCGGAACGACCGTGAAGCCGAGACTTTCTGCGACGGCTTTTTTCTGAGGACCCGTGAAAACTCGGATTTCCATAGTTGGATCATCTAATAAGGGTTTAACGAGATTTAAAGTTGGGTACAGATGCCCACTCAAGGGAACAGCTACCACATCGATTTTAATTTTTTTCATTTTTTCCTGCCTTATATCTTTTTTTAGATCTAAAACTAGCTTCTATCTATTAATTCGTAAAAAAAATCAAAAATTGAAGAAAAAATAAATTTTTTTAAATTTTTTTAAAATATTTCCATTTTGCCTTTACTATCACTATTTAGAAAGAATGTCTTCAACCTAAAAAAGCTCCCAAATGCCATAGAGAGAAAGTCTCCCAAACATTTGAAGAGTTTTTTTATTACTGTGAATTGCGAGCTTAGTTATTTTCCAAATAAAATTCGAACCGCTCACCGACATACTGACTTTTTACATACTCAAAAGCCGTCCCATCTTCAAAATAGGAAACCTGTGTCAGACCTAAAATAGCTTGTCCTTTTGAAATCTGTAAATAGTCCGCAATCTTATCCTTGGCCAATCGCGCATAGATGGTCTGGTGCGACTTTCCAATCTTATAGCCATGACGCTCCAAGGTTTGGAAGAAATGGCTGGTAACCTCTTCTCGATTGAAATTCTTAATAAATTTCTCTGGAATAGAGGCCACTTCATAAACAACAGGGATCCCATCAGCATACCGGACCCGCTCCATCCGAATGATGGTTTCTGTCTTATCAATGCCCAATTTGTCCACTTCTTGGAGGCTAGGAATGGTTTTACGGTAAGAAATCACTTGGCTAGAAGGTTCCTTGCCTTGCGATTTCATAATTTCTGTAAAACTGGTTGTACCTCGCATTTTTTCTTGGACGCGCGTGCTGGTGATAAAGGTGCCACTTCCTACCCGTCTTTCAAGCACTCCTTCTTCAACCAGAAGGGTAATAGCCTGCCTCAGCGTCATCCGACTCACCTGAAATTTCTCAGCCAGATCGCGTTCGCTAGGAAGGCGCTCCCCGATTTTCCATATTTTTTGATCAATCTCAGACTTAATCTGATCATGAATTTGAATGTAAGCTGGAATCATAACCTTGCTCTTTCTCTGTGTTATCTCTATTGTAGCGTAAAATTCCTAATTCTTCAATCAGAGATTGGTAAAGACATAGCTTTTGTGTTAGAATAGAGGAAAGTAAATTTCTTTAAGAAGGGGATAAGATGACAAACCTATCAACTGATTTGCATGATGTTGAAAAAATCATCGTGCTTGACTACGGTAGCCAATACAATCAGCTTATTTCACGTCGGATTCGTGAAATTGGTGTCTTCTCAGAGTTGAAGAGCCATAAGATTTCTGCTGCTGAAGTTCGTGCAATCAATCCAGTTGGGATCGTTCTTTCAGGCGGACCAAACTCTGTATACGAGGAAGGTTCTTTTGATATCGATCCTGAAATTTTCGAACTCGGTATTCCAATCCTTGGAATCTGTTACGGAATGCAATTGTTGACCCATAAATTGGGTGGGAAGGTCGTTCCAGCTGGTGATGCTGGTAACCGCGAATATGGTCAATCTGAATTGACTTTGACAGAATCTTCTGCTCTTTTTGCTGGCACACCAGACAAACAATTGGTCTTGATGAGCCACGGGGATGCTGTTACAGAAATTCCGGCTGACTTTATCCGCACTGGTACTTCCGCTGACTGTCCATTTGCATCCATTGAAAATCCAGACAAGAAAATCTACGGAATCCAATTCCACCCTGAGGTTCGTCACTCTGTTCACGGTTATGATATCTTGCGTAACTTTGCCTTGAACATCTGTGGAGCTAAAGGTGACTGGACCATGGACAACTTCATTGATATGCAGATCAAAAAAATCCGTGAAACCGTCGGGGACAAACGTGTCCTTCTTGGTCTTTCAGGTGGTGTTGACTCTTCCGTTGTTGGGGTTCTCCTTCAAAAAGCCATCGGCGATCAATTGATCTGTATCTTTGTAGACCACGGTCTTCTTCGTAAAGGCGAAGCTGACCAAGTTATGGAGATGCTTGGTGGCAAGTTTGGTTTGAACATTGTCAAAGCAGACGCTGCAAAACGTTTCCTTGATAAATTAGCTGGTGTATCTGATCCTGAGAAAAAACGGAAGATCATCGGTAACGAGTTTGTCTATGTCTTTGATGATGAAGCAAGCAAGCTTAAAGATGTGAAATTCCTTGCTCAAGGTACACTCTATACAGACGTTATCGAGTCTGGTACTGATACTGCACAAACCATCAAGTCTCACCACAATGTGGGTGGTCTTCCAGAAGACATGCAGTTTGAACTGATCGAGCCACTCAACACTCTTTACAAGGATGAGGTTCGTGCTCTTGGTACAGAGCTTGGTATGCCAGACCACATCGTATGGCGCCAACCATTCCCAGGACCAGGTCTTGCCATCCGTGTTATGGGAGAAATCACTGAAGAAAAACTCGAAACCGTTCGTGAATCTGACGCTATCCTCCGTGAAGAAATCGCTAAAGCAGGTCTTGACCGCGATATCTGGCAATACTTCACTGTCAACACAGGCGTTCGTTCCGTAGGTGTTATGGGTGATGGCCGTACCTACGACTACACTATTGCCATCCGTGCTATCACTTCTATCGATGGAATGACAGCTGACTTTGCGAAGATTCCATGGGAAGTCCTCCAAAAAATCTCAGTCCGTATCGTAAACGAAGTTGACCATGTCAACCGCATTGTCTATGATATCACAAGTAAACCACCTGCAACTGTAGAGTGGGAATGATTTTTAAACATGATTTGAAGTGAAATGGTTGTTTTAACAGCACTTTAGGTTATTATAAAATGTTAAAAATCAATCAAAATTGATTGGTTCCCCACCAAAATCCCCACCAGAAAACTGATCTGATGGGGATTTTTATTTTAAGCACATTATAGTTTCTTCTACATAAGTAGACATCGTATCTCGTTTTGAGGCTGGGATATTAAACAATAATGTAGTAAATTGTGTCATAGAAATAAATCCCTTATAGTAGTATTTCGTAATTCTACTATAAGGGATTTATTCTTTTCGTTTTTACACAACTTCTCCTATACTATCTTAACTTTTGTTATAGCTGTTTCTACTATTGTTCCATCATCAATTATTAACAATTCTACAAAAGAAATCGCTAAA
>OBVV01000486.1_pt1 | contig 15567 bp, 16 predicted proteins | sample 1476221 | NCBI WGS metagenome assembly OBVV01 (sample SAMEA2580029, study PRJEB22360) | human gut metagenome | biome: human gut; feature: human-associated habitat; material: faeces | place: Denmark | collected 2008/2010 | reverse complement strand
TGAAACATAACTCCTCAATGGCATTTCCATCGATACTAATGTTTGAGAATGTTCCTCAAACGATTGAATATGAGATTACTTCAAAATATATACCGGATGTAGTGAAGGGTAAGATACATTTAAAAATTGATTAATAGGTGTTTAATTGGTTAATAGAGTTCAGGAAGTATTCAGAAAATTTAGGTAGTGAGGAAATAATAAATAAAGAAATAGACTTGATTAGTGAGTTTGAATATAATAATGATTTTTACCGTGTTTATGAATTGCGCGAGGATAATGGAGATTATTCTAGAATTGTTAGAGAGTCTAAGAAAGGTATGTATATAGAAATTACCAAAAAGGTTAAAAAGATATTAGGTTTAAATACTGAAAAATAGTTTTTGTTGTTAAAATATTGTTAATGCAAAATAAAAAGCTTTAGAAATCAATATTTCTAAGGCTTTTTAAACTTATTAACTCTATTCCCACTCAACTGTTGCAGGTGGTTTACTTGTAATATCGTAGACGATGCGGTTAACGTGGTCCACTTCGTTTACGATACGTACAGAAATCTTTTGAAGTACTTCCCAAGGAATTTTTGCAAAATCAGCAGTCATACCATCGATAGAGGTGATTGCACGGATTGCAATCGTGTAGTCATATGTACGACCGTCACCCATAACACCGACTGAACGAACGCCTGTGTTAACTGTGAAGTATTGCCAGATATCGCGGTCAAGGCCAGCTTTGGCAATTTCCTCACGAAGAATAGCGTCTGATTCGCGAACTGTTTCAAGTTTTTCTTCAGTAATTTCTCCCATGACACGGATAGCAAGTCCTGGTCCTGGGAATGGTTGGCGCCATACGATGTGGTCTGGCATACCAAGCTCTGTACCTAGGGCACGAACTTCGTCCTTATAAAGAGTGTTGAGTGGTTCGATCAATTCAAACTGCATGTCTTCTGGAAGACCACCCACGTTGTGGTGTGACTTGATAGTTTGAGCTGTATCTGTACCAGACTCGATAACGTCTGTGTATAAGGTACCTTGAGCAAGGAATTTCACATCTTTGAGCTTGCTTGCTTCGTCATCGAATACATAGACAAACTCATTACCGATAATTTTACGTTTTTGTTCTGGGTCAGAAACGCCAGCAAGTTTATCAAGGAAACGTTTTGCAGCGTCTGCTTTGACGATATTCAAACCAAACTTACCACCAAGCATGTCCATAACTTGGTCCGCTTCTCCTTTACGAAGAAGACCGTGGTCTACGAAAATACAGATCAATTGATCGCCAATAGCCTTTTGGAGAAGAACTCCAACGACAGATGAGTCAACACCACCTGATAGACCAAGAAGGACACGTTTATCACCGACAGTTTCACGAATTTTTTGGATCTGCATATCAATGAAGTTATCCATTGACCAGTCGCCTTTAGCCTTACAAATGTTAAGGGCAAAGTTACGAAGGATATCATTTCCGTACACAGAATGACGAACTTCTGGGTGGAATTGGATACCGTAAATGTTTTTATCTGGGTTTTCGATGGCTGCGTATGGGCAGTCAGCTGATGTACCTGTACGAACAAAGTCAGAAGGAATCTCAGTAACCGCATCACCATGGCTCATCAAAACAGTCTGCTCGTCTGGTGTTGATTCAAAAAGAGCTGATGGTGTGTGAGTAAGAGTTGATTGACCGTATTCACGATTTCCAGCATCACCTGCAGGAACAACTTTTCCTCCAAGTTTATGGGTCAATAACTGCATACCATAACAAATTCCCAAAATAGGAATTCCAAGTTCGAAAATTTCTGGGTCAATATCAAATGAACCATCTTCATATACAGAGTTTGGACCACCTGAAAGGATAATTCCTACAGGGTTGATTTCACGAACTTCAGCAGCTGAAATTTTATGACTTTTTAGTTCTGAAAACACACCAATCTCACGGATACGGCGTGAAATCAGCTGGTTGTATTGGCTACCATAGTCCAATACGATGATTTTTTCTACATCTTGCAAATCAGTTGAAATGTTGCTCATCTTTTTCCTTTCTCAAAAGAAATATCTTTTTTCAATATTCTATCACAAATAAGGGCGAATTACCAACTAAACAAGGCGAAGTTTGACTTTTTCTAGTTTATTGGGGTACAATAGAGAAAAGATAGAAATGAAGTGAAAAATATGCTACCTGCTTATATGAAAATCCATGATCAGATTAAAAAGGATATTGACGATCACCGTTGGGCTATTGGGGAGAGGCTTCCTAGTGAACGAGATTTAGCAGAGCAGTTTGAGGTCAGTCGCATGACCCTCCGCCAAGCTGTATCTCTATTAGTTGAAGAAGGTGTCTTAGAGCGCCGCGTAGGAAGTGGCACCTTTGTTTCTAGTACTCGGGTACAAGAAAAGATGCGAGGGACAACCAGTTTTACTGAAATTGTTAAGTCTCAAGGTAAAGTACCCTCTAGCCAGCTCATTTCCTACAGAAAAACCATTCCCAATGAGCAGGAAGTTGCCAAGCTAGGAATTTCTCCAACGGAGAATATTATCCGAATGGAACGGGTCCGCTATGCCGACCAAGTTCCTCTAGTTTATGAAGTTGCTTCTATTCCTGAAAAATTCATTAAGGACTTTAAAAAAGAAGAAATCACTAGTCATTTCTTCCAGACCTTGCAAAAACATGGCTACCGTATTGGCAAATCACAGCAGACCGTCTATGCTCGCCTAGCTAAAGAAAAGATTGCTCACTATTTGGAAGTTGAAAGAGGACATGCTATTCTTGGTTTGACTCAGATTTCCTACCTAGAAGATGGTACTGCATTTGAATACGTAAAAAGTCAGTATGTAGGCGAACGTTTTGAATTTTATCTTGAGAACAACTAGTCTAGAAAGGCTAGTTTTTTTCTTTCTTAAAAGATTAGAATTGTCAAAACAATCTATCTAGGCTTGATTTTATGCCTTATTTACTATAAAATGAGAAGGAAATACGTCAAACTTTTATATTGCAAATAGGAGAAATCATGACAAAAACATTAAAACGTCCTGAGGTTTTATCACCTGCAGGGACTTTAGAGAAGCTAAAGGTAGCTGTTCAGTATGGAGCAGATGCTGTCTTTATCGGTGGTCAGGCCTATGGTCTTCGTAGCCGTGCAGGAAACTTTACTTTCGAACAGATGGAAGAAGGTGTCCAGTTTGCGGCCAAGTATGGTGCCAAGGTTTATGTGGCTGCCAACATGGTTATGCACGAAGGAAATGAGGCTGGTGCTGGTGAGTGGTTCCGTAAACTGCGTGATATCGGGATTGCAGCAGTTATCGTATCTGACCCAGCCTTGATTATGATTGCAGCAACAGAAGCACCAGGTCTTGAAATCCACCTCTCTACCCAAGCAAGTGCCACTAACTATGAAACTCTTGAGTTCTGGAAAGAACTAGGCTTAACTCGTGTCGTTTTGGCGCGTGAGGTTTCAATGGAAGAATTGGCAGAAATTCGCAAACGTACAGACGTTGAGATTGAAGCCTTTGTTCATGGAGCTATGTGTATTTCCTACTCAGGTCGCTGTACGCTTTCAAATCACATGAGTATGCGTGATGCTAACCGTGGTGGTTGCTCTCAGTCTTGCCGTTGGAAGTATGATCTTTACGATATGCCATTTGGCCAAGAACGCAAGAGCCTTAAAGGTGAGATTCCTGAAGAATTTTCTATGTCAGCTGTTGACATGTCCATGATTGACCATATCCCAGATATGATTGAAAATGGTGTGGACAGTCTAAAAATCGAAGGACGTATGAAGTCTATTCACTATGTTTCAACAGTAACTAACTGTTATAAGGCTGCTGTTGATGCTTATCTAGAGAGTCCAGAGAAGTTTGAAGCTATCAAGCAAGACTTGATTGATGAGATGTGGAAGGTTGCCCAACGTGAATTAGCAACAGGTTTCTACTACGGTACACCATCTGAAAATGAGCAGTTGTTTGGTGCTCGTCGTAAAATTCCTGAGTATAAGTTTGTCGCTGAAGTGGTTTCTTATGATGATGCGACACAAACAGCAACTATTCGTCAACGGAACGTTATTAACGAAGGCGACCAAGTTGAGTTTTATGGCCCAGGTTTCCGTCATTTTGAAACGTATATCGAAGATTTACATGATGCCAAAGGCAATAAAATCGACCGTGCTCCTAATCCAATGGAACTCTTGACTATCAAGGTTCCACAACCTGTTCAAGCTGGAGACATGGTTCGAGCTCTCAAAGAAGGTCTCATCAATCTTTATAAGGAAGATGGAACCAGCGTCACAGTGCGTGCTTAATAAAAATGTAGGATACGAAAGCTTTCTAGTTGCTTTCCCTTTAATTCTTCTTACTAAAAGAGCATTAGGTTAGAGAAAATATATTAATTTCCATCCGAGATTTCATCTCGGATTTTTTCATTATTTTTCAGAAAGACTCAGATAATGGACGCATTTATTACAAGTTTTTTCCAAAATTTTCTATATAATAGACTTAAAAATAGTAAAATTGTAAATAATTTTCATTAAACGCTTTCAACGTAAGTAAAAAGTTGACAAATCCAATTTTTAGGACTAAACTAAGTAAGTAAATTTTAATTAAAAGGAGAATTCGTCATGAATTTAACATTTTTCGGTCTATGTCTTGCCTGTATGGGTGTATCTCTTGGTGAAGGTATGTTGATGAACGGTTTGTTGAAATCAGTTGCTCGCCAACCAGATATCATCTCAGAACTACGTAGTTTGATGATCCTAGGGGTTGCCTTTATTGAAGGTACTTTCTTCGTTACTCTTGTCTTTTCATTTATCATCAAATAAAAGAAGTATAAATTGAAAAAGGGAGGATTTTAGATGGAAGAAAGTATTAATCCAACCATCAATATTGGTCCTGTTACCTTTAATTTAACCATAGTAGTTTTGACTTTGTTGACTGTAGCACTTATTTTTGGCTTTATTTATTGGGCAACTCGAAATATGACTTTGAGACCCACAGGAAAACAAAATGTATTAGAGTATTTATTTGATTTTGTTGTTGGATTTACAAAATCAAACCTTGGTCCAATGATAAAGGATTATTCTCTCTTTTATTTCTGTTTATTCCTATTTATGGCCATTGCAAATAATATTGGCTTAATGGCTAGAATTCAGACTACAGATGGTGTAAATCTTTGGACCTCACCAACAGCAAATTTGTCATTTGACTTGGTTTTGTCTTTTACAATTATCTTAATGACCCACGTAGAAGGAATTCGTCGTCGTGGAATCAAAAAGTATTTAAAAGCATTTGTAACACCAGGTTTTATGACACCAATGAATCTCTTGGAAGAAGTTACCAATCTCCTTTCACTTGCATTGCGGGTCTTTGGTAATATCTTTGCAGGGGAAGTGATGGCAAGTATGTTAGTCCTACTTTCTCATCAGGCCTTCTATTGGTATCCTATTGCTTTTGGAACAAATCTAATCTGGACTGCATTTTCTGTTTTTATTTCTTGTGTACAAGCATATGTATTTACATTGTTATCTTCAATGTACCTAGGAAATAAAATTAATGATGAAGAATAGAAAGGAGTAGTTTATGAATGTAACAGTAGGTGAATTACTTGGTGATTTTATACTAATCGCTGGTTCCTTTATTCTCTTGCTAGTCTTGGTTAAGAAATATGCTTGGTCAAATTTGACTAGCATTTTCGAACAAAGAGCAGAAAAAATTGCAGCAGATATTGACGGAGCTGAACAAGCACGTCAAAAAGCAGAAGTATTGGCTCAAAAACGCGAAGATGAATTGGCTGGTAGCCGTAAAGAAGCTAAGACAATTATTGAGAATGCGAAAGAAACAGCTGAGAAAAGTAAAGCTAGTATTTTAGCAGATGCTAAGCTAGAAGCAGGACGCTTAAAAGAAAAAGCAAACCAAGAAATTGCTCAAAACAAAGCTGAAGCTTTACAAAGCGTTAAGGGTGAGGTAGCAGATTTGACAATCAGCCTGGCTGGTAAAATCATCTCACAAAACCTTGACGGTCATGCCCATAAAGAACTCATTGATCAGTATATCGATCAGTTAGGAGAAGCTTAATGGACAAGAAAACAGTAAAGGTAATTGAAAAATACAGCATGCCTTTTGTCCAATTGGTACTTGAAAAAGGAGAAGAAGACCGTATTTTTTCAGACTTGACTCAAATCAAGCAAGTTGCTGAAGAAACAGGTTTACCTTCTTTTTTAAAAAAAGTGGCAGTAGACGAGTCTGACAAGGAAAAAACAATTGCTTTCTTCCAAGACTCTGTGTCACCTTTATTGCAAAACTTGATCCAGGTTCTGGCATACAATCACAGAGCAAATCTTTTTTATGATGTGCTTGTAGATTGCTTGAACCGACTTGAAAAAGAAACAAATCGATTTGAAGTGACGATTAGGTCAGCTCATCCTTTAACAGATGAACAAAAGAGTCGCTTGCTCCCTTTGATTGAGAAAAAAATGTCTCTGAAAGTAAGGAGTGTAAAAGAACAAATCGATGAAAGTCTCATTGGTGGTTTTGTCATTTTTGCCAATCACAAGACAATTGATGTGAGTATTAAACAACAACTTAAAGTTGTTAAAGAAAATTTGAAATAGAAAGTGGTGTTCTTTTGGCAATTAACGCACAAGAAATCAGCGCTTTAATTAAGCAACAAATTGAAAATTTCAAACCCAATTTTGATGTGACTGAAACAGGTGTTGTAACCTATATCGGGGACGGTATCGCGCGTGCTCACGGTCTTGAAAATGCCATGAGTGGAGAGTTGTTGATTTTTGAAAACGGCTCTTATGGTATGGCTCAAAACTTGGAGTCAACAGATGTTGGTATTATCATCCTAGGTGACTTTACAGATATCCGTGAAGGCGATACAATCCGCCGTACAGGTAAAATCATGGAAGTCCCAGTAGGTGAAAGTCTGATTGGTCGTGTTGTGGATCCTCTTGGTCGTCCAGTTGACGGTCTTGGAGAAATCCACACTGATAAAACTCGTCCAGTAGAAGCGCCAGCTCCTGGTGTTATGCAACGTAAGTCTGTATCAGAACCATTGCAAACTGGTTTGAAAGCTATTGACGCCCTTGTACCGATTGGTCGTGGTCAACGTGAGTTGATTATCGGTGACCGTCAGACAGGGAAAACAACCATTGCGATTGATACAATCTTGAACCAAAAAGGTCAAGATATGATCTGTATCTATGTTGCGATTGGACAAAAAGAATCAACAGTTCGTACGCAAGTAGAAACACTTCGTCAGTACGGTGCCTTGGACTACACAATCGTTGTGACAGCCTCTGCTTCACAACCATCTCCATTGCTCTTCTTAGCTCCTTATGCTGGGGTTGCAATGGCGGAAGAATTTATGTACCAAGGTAAGCATGTTTTGATCGTTTATGATGATCTTTCAAAACAAGCGGTGGCTTATCGTGAACTGTCTCTCTTGCTTCGTCGTCCTCCAGGTCGTGAGGCCTTCCCAGGGGATGTTTTCTACCTTCACAGCCGTTTGCTTGAGCGCTCAGCTAAAGTTTCTGATGAACTTGGTTGTGGATCGATTACAGCCCTACCATTTATCGAGACACAAGCAGGAGATATCTCAGCCTATATCGCAACCAACGTGATTTCTATCACTGACGGACAAATCTTCCTTGGCGATGGTCTCTTCAATGCAGGTATTCGTCCAGCCATCGATGCGGGTTCATCTGTATCACGTGTAGGTGGTTCTGCACAAATCAAAGCCATGAAAAAGGTTGCCGGTACACTTCGTATCGACCTTGCTTCATACCGTGAGTTGGAAGCCTTCACTAAATTTGGTTCTGACTTGGATGCAGCAACACAGGCTAAGTTGAACCGTGGACGTCGTACAGTTGAGGTCTTGAAACAACCTGTTCACAAACCATTACCTGTTGAGAAACAAGTAACCATTCTCTATGCTTTGACACATGGTTTCTTGGATACCGTTCCTGTAGATGATATTGTTCGTTTCGAGGAAGAGTTCCATGCCTTCTTTGATGCTCAACATCCAGAGATTTTGGAAACCATTCGTGATACAAAAGACTTGCCAGAAGAAGCAGTCTTGGATGCTGCGATTACAGAGTTTCTCAATCAAACCAGCTTCCAATAAGAATAGAGGTGTCAGATGGCAGTATCTCTAAATGATATTAAAACAAAAATCGCCTCAACAAAAAATACGAGTCAAATCACTAATGCCATGCAGATGGTATCAGCTGCTAAGCTAGGTCGTTCTGAAGAAGCTGCTCGCAACTTCCAAGTTTATGCTCAGAAAGTTCGTAAACTTTTGACGGATATTCTTCATGGTAATGGAGCTGGTAGATCAACCAATCCGATGTTGATTAGCCGTCCAGTTAAGAAGACAGGCTATATCGTCATTACTTCAGACCGCGGTTTGGTTGGAGGTTATAATTCCTCTATTCTGAAAGCCGTTATGGAGCTGAAAGAAGAATACCATCCAGACGGTAAAGGTTTTGAAATGATCTGTATTGGTGGAATGGGAGCTGATTTCTTTAAAGCTCGTGGTATTCAACCACTTTATGAACTACGTGGCTTGGCAGATCAACCAAGCTTTGATGAAGTTCGTAAGATTATTTCAAAAACTGTTGAAATGTACCAAAATGAACTTTTTGATGAACTCTATGTCTGCTATAACCACCATGTCAATACGCTAACCAGTCAAATGCGTGTGGAGCAAATGCTTCCGATTGTTGACTTGGATCCAAATGAAGCGGATGACAGTTACAGCTTGACCTTTGAATTGGAAACTAGCCGAGAAGAAATTTTGGAGCAGTTGTTGCCTCAGTTTGCAGAAAGTATGATTTATGGTGCTATTATCGATGCTAAGACAGCTGAAAATGCTGCGGGTATGACAGCCATGCAGACAGCGACAGATAATGCTAAGAAAGTCATTAATGATTTGACAATTCAGTATAACCGTGCCAGACAGGCGGCGATTACACAAGAAATTACAGAAATCGTAGCAGGAGCTAGTGCCTTAGAATAGGCACTAGTCTAGCTCGTATGAAAATGAACTTAGGACCTAGTTAAGCTAGGGACCGACAGTATCTTATATAGAATAGGAGAAGGAGATGAGTTCAGGTAAAATTGCTCAGGTTATCGGTCCCGTTGTAGACGTCTTGTTTGCAGCAGGGGAAAAACTTCCTGAGATTAACAATGCACTTGTCGTCTACAAAAATGACGAAAGAGAAACAAAAATCGTCCTTGAAGTAGCCTTAGAGTTGGGAGATGGTATGGTCCGTACTATCGCCATGGAATCAACAGATGGTTTGACTCGTGGAATGGAAGTATTGGACACAGGTCGTCCAATCTCTGTACCAGTAGGTAAAGAAACTTTGGGACGTGTCTTCAATGTTTTGGGAGATACCATTGATTTGGAAGCTCCTTTTACAGAAGATGCAGAGCGTCAGCCAATTCATAAAAAAGCTCCAACTTTTGATGAGTTGTCTACCTCTTCTGAAATCCTTGAAACAGGGATTAAGGTTATCGACCTTCTTGCCCCTTACCTTAAAGGTGGTAAGGTTGGACTTTTCGGTGGTGCCGGAGTTGGTAAAACCGTCTTAATCCAAGAATTGATTCACAACATTGCCCAAGAACACGGTGGTATTTCAGTATTTACTGGTGTTGGGGAACGTACTCGTGAGGGTAATGACCTTTACTGGGAAATGAAAGAATCAGGCGTTATCGAGAAAACAGCCATGGTATTTGGTCAGATGAATGAGCCACCAGGAGCACGTATGCGTGTTGCCCTTACTGGTTTGACAATCGCCGAATACTTCCGTGATGTGGAAGGCCAAGACGTGCTTCTCTTTATCGATAATATCTTCCGTTTCACTCAGGCTGGTTCAGAAGTATCTGCCCTTTTGGGTCGTATGCCATCAGCCGTTGGTTACCAACCAACACTTGCTACAGAAATGGGTCAATTGCAAGAGCGTATCACATCAACTAAGAAGGGTTCTGTAACCTCTATTCAGGCTATCTATGTGCCAGCGGATGACTATACTGACCCAGCGCCAGCAACAGCCTTCGCTCACTTGGACTCAACAACTAACTTGGAACGTAAGTTGGTACAATTGGGTATCTACCCAGCCGTTGACCCACTTGCTTCAAGCTCACGTGCCTTGGCACCTGAAATTGTTGGAGAAGAGCACTATGCAGTTGCTGCTGAAGTAAAACGCGTTCTTCAACGTTACCATGAATTGCAAGATATCATTGCTATCCTTGGTATGGATGAGCTTTCTGATGAAGAAAAGACCTTGGTTGCTCGTGCCCGTCGTATCCAGTTCTTCTTGTCACAAAACTTCAACGTTGCGGAACAATTTACTGGTCAGCCAGGTTCTTATGTTCCAGTTGCTGAAACTGTTCGTGGCTTTAAGGAAATACTTGATGGTAAACACGACCACTTGCCAGAAGATGCCTTCCGTGGTGTAGGTTCTATCGAAGATGTGATTGCAAAAGCTGAAAAAATGGGATTTTAAGAGGTGATCTATGGCTCAGTTAACTGTCCAGATCGTGACACCAGATGGTCTCGTCTATGATCACCATGCCAGCTTTGTATCAGTTCGAACTCTGGATGGTGAGATGGGAATCTTGCCACGACATGAAAATATGATTGCAGTTTTAGCAGTTGATGAGGTTAAGGTTAAACGTGTAGATGATGAAAATCACGTGAACTGGATTGCAGTGAACGGGGGCGTTATCGAAGTTGCCAATGGCGTTGTCACAATTGTTGCTGACTCTGCAGAACGTGCTCGTGATATCGACGTTAGTCGTGCAGAACGTGCCAAACTTCGAGCAGAGCGTGAAATTGAAGAAGCACACGACAAACACTTGATTGACCAAGAACGTCGTGCGAAGATTGCACTGCAACGTGCCATTAACCGTATTAATGTCGGAAATAGACTATAAGAAAAAAATGAACTTGAGTTACCAAGTTCATTTTTTATGTTTTCTTAGGGAGCAAAACTGATGCAAAATTAGAATTGTCTAGAGATATAAAAGATAATTAAAAGATTGCATAGTTCAATTTGCGTAGCAGAAATCATACAAATGAAATTGATTATAGTAAAATAGGATTAGAATTATTAAGAAAGTTGGTTTTTTATTGGAAACGATAGTATTTTCAATCTCCGTTTTTTTAGCAGGAATTTTGTCCTTCTTTTCACCTTGTATTTTCCCTCTGTTACCTGTTTATACTGGAATTTTATTGGATGATCAAGAAAGCGCAAAAAGTTTTTCTTTGTTTGGGAGAAAGGTTGCCTGGTCAGGTCTGATTCGAACTCTTTGCTTTATCGCAGGCATTTCACTCATTTTCTTTATTCTAGGATTCGGTGCTGGTTACTTTGGTAACATTCTCTATGCCAATTGGTTTCGCTATACCATGGGAACAATTATTATCATTTTAGGCCTTCACCAGATGGAAATTTTTCATTTTAAGAAATTAGAGGTTCAAAAAAGCTTTACTTTTAAGAAATCAGAAGCCAATCGTTATTGGTCGGCCTTTTTACTCGGTATTACCTTTAGCTTTGGTTGGACGCCTTGTATTGGTCCTGTTTTGAGTTCTGTTTTAGCGCTTGCGGCTTCTGGAGGAAATGGCGCTTGGCAAGGTGCAATCTATACCTTGATTTACACTCTGGGGATGGCAATTCCTTTCTTGCTTTTGGCTCTAGCTTCAGGTGTAGTAATGCCTTATTTTAGTAAAATCAAGCGTCATATGATGCTACTGAAGAAAATTGGTGGTTTCCTCATTATTTTAATGGGAATTTTGTTACTATTAGGACAAGTAAATGTTCTAGCTGGTATTTTTGAATAAAGGAGAAAAAGATGAAAAAAGTAATGTTTGCTGGCTTAAGCCTCTTGTCACTAGTTGTATTGATGGCCTGTGGCGAGGAAGAGACTAAAAAGACTCAAGCACCAGAACAATCCCCAAAACAACAGCAACAAACGCCTGTACAACAAATTGCTGTTGGAAAAGATGCTCCAGACTTCACCTTGCAATCTATGGATGGTAAAGAAGTTAAGTTATCTGATTATAAGGGGAAAAAAGTCTACTTGAAGTTTTGGGCTTCATGGTGTGGTCCATGTAAGAAAAGTATGCCTGAGTTGATGGAATTAGCAGCGAAACCAGATCGTGATTTTGAAATTCTTAGTGTCATTGCACCAGGAATTCAAGGTGAAAAAACTGTCGAGCAATTTCCACAATGGTTCCAAGATCAAGGATATAAAGATATCCCAGTACTTTATGACACAAAAGGAACCACCTTCCAAGCTTATCAAATTCGAAGCATTCCTACAGAATACCTGATTGATAGTCAAGGAAAGATTGGAAAGATTCAATTTGGTGTCATCAGCAACGAGGATGCAGAAGCAGCCTTTAAAGAAATGAACTAGAATCAAGATTTTAAAATAGTATTTATACAATCAATCCCCTAGATTTTAGATAGTATTAATCTAAGATTTAGGGGATTTTTGCTATCAATAAATTAAGTTTAAAAAAGAAGGGAGTTCTGTATTATACAGATTCCCCTTTTTTTTTCTTTAAACATAATATTTATTTTTTAGCTTTAAGAAGTTTATTATATCATAGCTTCTCGTTGATAAAGCGGATAAACTGATTCCACCAAACTTTTAAGAAGAAGGCTTTTTCTACTTTCTTTTCTGCTACCATTTCAAAACTAGGACGTTCTGTGGTGATGTAACCTTGACCAATCAAGTCTGAGTCTTCATAAGTCAAATGTCCAACCACTGTTCCGGCTTCAAGTGGTGCTGGAATTGCCTTAGAATCAGGTGTGAATTGAACAGATTGAGAAGATTGATTCCCAATACGTTCAATTAGAGAAATATCATCTTTAGCAACAGCAGTGACTGTATCTTCTTTTCCGTCTTGTACAGGGACTTTGCTATCTTGATAGGCATCACCTTTCTGAACGATTTTGCGAAGTGTGAATGTAGAAGAGATATAATCCATTAGTGAAGATGTAGCTGTGAAGCGAGCGTAAGGATTATTGTCTTGATGATCCGCATTCAAAACAACTGTGATAACCCTCATGCCTTTTTCGACAGTAGTACCAACAAAAGACTCTCCAGCCTTATCTGTGGTCCCTGTTTTTAATCCATCAAAACCACCGCGATAAGCAGGCATACCCTCTAACATGTAATTGGTAGAAGTGATTGTCATTCCAGCAAAAGTAGAAGAAGGTTTTTTCGTGATTTCTAAGACTTGTGGGTATTTTTTGATGAGGTTGCGAGCAACGATAGCGACATCATAAGCACTGAGCTTATTTTCCTCATCTTTTTTAGAGCCTGGGTAAATGTTATCACCTAGACTCTCATTGTTAAGCCCCGTCGTATTGACAACAGTTGCATCCGAAATTCCCCATTCCAAGAGTTTTGCCCTCATCATATCGACGAAATCTTTTTCTGAGCCTGCAATTTTCTCAGCTAGCGCAATAGCCGCACTGTTGGCGCTAGATACCAGGGTTGCCTCAAGTAGTTGTTCGACGGTATAATTACGAGCTTCCATAGGAACGTTACTCGCTTCAGAATTTGTCGTTAATTTGTAAGGATAATCAGAAATATCTACCGGAGTTGATAGTGTAATACTGCCGTTTTCCAAGGCTTCATAGACAAGATAAACAGTAATTAACTTTGTGATTGAAGCAATTTCAACTGGCTGGGTTGCATCTTTCTCATAGAGAATTTTACCAGTATTTGCCTCAACAGCAATTGCATGTTTAGCAGCAATATTAAAATCTTGAGCAGCAACAGTAGATGCTGAGCCAATAATGGAAAGGCTTAAAAGAGTTAAAATTATTTTTTTCATAGTAAGTTTATTCTATCATAAAGAAAAAAATATTCCCAGTTTCATGATAGAAGAAAGAAGCTTTTTTGAAAGTGTGGTAAAATAGATGAATGGAGGTACTTCATGTTTCGTAAGAATAAATTATTTTTTTGGACCAGTGAGATTTTACTATTAACCATCATCTTCTATTTATGGAGACAGATGGGTGGGATTATAACGCCTTTTGTAAGTGTCGCAAACACTATAATGATTCCCTTTCTTTTAGGTGGTTTTTTATATTATTTGACCAATCCTATTGTAAATTTTTTACAAAAGTATTTCAAAATTAACCGTATCATTGGTATTCTACTAACCTTGTGCGCCTTGGTTTGTGGGCTAGTTATTGGGGTCGTCTATCTCTTACCGATTTTGATTAATCAGCTGACAAGTTTGATTGCTACAAGTCAGACAATCTACAGTCGTCTGCAAGATTTGATTATCGATTTATCCACTTATCCAGCCTTTCAAAATTTAGATATTCAAGCGACAATTCAACAATTAAATCTATCCTATGTAGATATTCTACAAAATATCTTAAATAGTGTGACGAATAGTGTTGGAAGTGTCTTATCTGCGCTCTTTAGTACCGTTTTGATTATTATCATGACCCCTGTGTTCTTAATTTATTTTTTGTTAGACGGTAACAAGTTCTTGCCGATGCTTGAACGTACTGTTTTAAAGAGAGATAAGCTACATATTGCAGGCCTATTAAAGAATTTGAATGCGACAATTGCTCGCTATATTAGTGGAGTTGCAATTGATGCGATTATTATTGGGTGTTTGGCCTTTATTGGATATAGTATTATTGGTTTAAAATATGCATTGGTCTTCGCCATCTTTTCAGGATTAGCCAATCTCATTCCTTATGTAGGACCAAGTATTGGCTTGATTCCAATGATTATCGCTAATGTCTTTACTGATCCTCATAGAATGCTGATTGCAGTTGTTTATATGCTGATTATTCAACAAGTAGATGGAAATATCCTCTACCCTCGAATCGTTGGTGGGGTAATGAAGGTTCATCCAATTACGATTTTAGTATTGCTTTTGTTATCAAGTAATATCTATGGTGTCATTGGCATGATTGTCGCAGTACCAACCTATTCTATCTTGAAAGAAATTTCTAAGTTTTTATCACGTTTGTATGAAAATCATAAAATAATGAAAGAACGAGAAAGAGAATTAGCTAAGTAAAAGTCAGGAAATTCCTGATTTTTCTTTTTGTTTAGCTAAGTGATAGGAGCAGAAGTGTCGTTTAGATTAGTAGATTAAGAATAATTCACAAAAACTTTGTAAAACACTTGCAATTTAGCTGAAATTTGATAAAATAGTAAGGAAAGTTAGACTGTATTGCCTACTGTCTATCTATAAAATATATTTTATTGGAGGCTTTTACTCAAATGGCAAAAGAAAAATACGATCGTAGTAAACCACACGTTAACATTGGTACTATCGGACACGTTGACCACGGTAAAACTACCCTAACTGCAGCTATCACAACTGTTTTGGCACGTCGCTTGCCTTCATCAGTTAACCAACCTAAAGACTATGCGTCTATTGATGCTGCTCCAGAAGAACGCGAACGCGGTATCACAATCAACACTGCGCACGTTGAGTACGAAACTGAAAAACGTCACTACGCTCACATCGACGCTCCAGGACACGCGGACTACGTTAAAAACATGATCACTGGTGCTGCTCAAATGGACG
>OBVV01000483.1_pt1 | contig 15653 bp, 18 predicted proteins | sample 1476221 | NCBI WGS metagenome assembly OBVV01 (sample SAMEA2580029, study PRJEB22360) | human gut metagenome | biome: human gut; feature: human-associated habitat; material: faeces | place: Denmark | collected 2008/2010 | reverse complement strand
AAAGAATGTTGGCAGCTACTCTTATATGAGTAGCCCCAACATTTATTATAGAGCCAATTATTAGGTACGATGACATTGGCTGTAAGTACGACGATTATTATGCGTCTAGGAAAAAAACGATACGCTTGGGTAACAGGTATTCCAACTATCCTTATGGCTATTGTGGCGGTTGGCGCCGACTATGAAAACGTATTCTACAACTATGTTCCAGCTGGTAAATGGACTTTAGTTGCCTTCTCTGTAGCTATGTTCATTATGATTCTTGTTGTATTAGTAGAAGCTATCCGTAGCTGGATTCGCTTATCTGATTTACCACAAGATATGAGAACACAAGAAGAGGTAGAAGCGGAAAGTTATGCTAAATTAACTAAACAAGCAGAAGCTTAATCTAACGCATACGATTTGTATCATAATAAGATAGACATGGTTCCTTTGGAGCTGTGTCTATTTTCATGTTTTCCTTGCAATTCTAGGAGGAATAGTGTACAATAATAAGGCTTATTGATGGTAAGCATCTTCCTACCCCTATGTGAGATAGGGGCGTTAGTCCGAAAGAGGAGGTGATTTTGTATGAACAAATACGAAGTCATGGTGATTGTGAAACCGGCTGATGAAGAGACAAATAAAGCTACTTTCGATAAAATCGAGGCTTTGATTGCTCGTGTTGGCGGTACAGTTGAGAAAGTTGACGTTTGGGGTAAACGCCGTTTAGCCTATGCAGTAAACAAACATACTGATGGCGTATACGTATTGATTAACTTTGAAGCAGCTCCTAGCGAAATCAAAGAGATCGACCGCGTACTTAAAATCGACGATAACGTTCTTAGACACCTGATTGTAAAACACGAACAATAATAGCCTGAGGAGGTTAGGAATATGAATTCTGTACAACTTTTAGGAAATTTAGCTCGTGACCCTGAGGTGCGTTATACAAAAACTGGTCGTGCTGTTGCTACTTTTACAGTAGCTGCATCCAATACCTATGTGGATCAAAACGGTGAGACTAAAGAACAAACTGCGTTTGTTAATTGTGTAGCTTGGGGAAAATTAGGAGAAGCTGCGGGAAATTTGCGTAAAGGTAGCCGTTGCTTTGTAGAAGGTCGTATTGCGACACGTTCTTACGATGCACAAGATGGTACAAAACGATATGTCACTGAAGTAGTTGCCAATTTCGTTGGACAAGCTTTAGATACACAAACTTTTGATGCTTTCGATGGCGGCGCATCCAATTTCGATGATTTTGGTGCAGGTCCTGGTGCTAGTACAGGCGCAGGATCAGGTGAAGAAATCCCGTTCTAAGCTAAGGACTCCACAACTATATCAAAGGAGGTTTCTCAATGAGAAGAGATAGAGGCAGAAAACCAAGAAGAAAAGTATGTAACTTCTGTGTTGACCATGCTGATCAAATCGACTATAAAGATATTGCTAAACTTCGTCGTTTTACGACTGAACGTGGCAAAATTCTTCCACGTCGTATTTCTGGTGTTTGTGCTAAACATCAACGTAAATTAACACTTGCTATTAAACGTGCTCGTGCAATTGCGTTGTTGCCATTCACAGCAGAATAATTCAATACAAAATGAAAACCCAGTAACTAGCCTAGTTACTGGGTTTCTTGTTTTCTAAAAGGGAGTTAAAAGGGTATAAATTGAAATCGTTGCTACCCGGTTGCAACCACTTTTCATGCTTTTTGGCGTGCGGTTGCAACCACTTTTTATATGCTTTTATATAATGGAGGAATCTTGTGACATAGAGTTTAATTTCTATTGAATGTAATTTCTATATTATGTGAATTCATATATAGTCTATAGAAATGTATAAAAATGATTAAAAATGATAATTTCTATGATTTTTAGTTATTTAAAAAGCTCTGCAAGGCGCTATTATTCATAACTAGAAAGTATGTCTCTATTATGTATACAAGATACATGATATAATATGGGTATATCATATAAACAAAGGTTATACAGCAGATGCAGATACATCTGATGTTGTATGAAATGAGGTATACTATGAGAAAAGAACATGATTTTCTAGGAGAATTGGAATTGGCGGATGAGTTGTACTATGGTGTGCAAACTTTACGTGGTATTGAAAACTTTTTTATTACTGGAAAACAAATCGACTTAGATTTTGTGAAAGCAATGGCTATGGTAAAAAAAGCTTGTGCATTAGCAAATATGAGCACAGGTCGTCTAGACGAAAAAATCGGTCAAGCTATTAGTCGTGCGGCAGATGAAGTAGTACGCGGTAATTTCAATGATCAATTTCCGGTAGACCCTATCCAAGGAGGGGCGGGAACTTCTTTCAATATGAATATGAATGAAGTTTTAGCGAATCGTGCATTAGAAATCTTAGGATATGAAAAAGGTCAGTATGACATTGTATCTCCTAATAACCATGTGAATATGGCTCAATCTACTAATGATACATTTCCAACGGCAATCAAAGTGTGTGCAATTATGAAAAGTAAACCTTTGTTAATGGCTCTTCGACGTTTGGCAGATGAATTAGATAAAAAAGCAGATGAATACAAAGAAATTTTAAAAATGGGACGTACTCATTTGCAAGATGCGGTACCTATCACATTAGGTCAAGAAATGGGTGCCTATGCATCTGGTGTGCGTCGTGGTATTCGTCGTATTAAATCTGCTATGTTAGAGGCACATACGGTAAATATGGGAGCTACTGCCGTAGGTACTGGATTAAATGCTGAGCCTACCTATATTAAGGCTGTCGTAGATGAACTATCACGTGTTGTAGGTGAGCCGTTTATTACAGCTGACAATTTGGTGGATGCCACTAATAATACAGATGTGTTTGCTGATATTTCCTCTGGATTGAAAGTAACCGCACTTGTGTTAATTAAAATGGCTAATGACTTCCGTTTGATGGCATCAGGCCCTCGTTGTGGTATTGGTGAGTTAAAATTGCCTCCCCGCCAACCAGGCTCTTCCATTATGCCAGGTAAGGTTAATCCAGTTATTGCAGAGGTGTTGAATCAAACGTGTTACCAAGTTATCGGTAATGATTTAACGATTTCTCTAGGTGTAGAAAATGGACAATTTGAACTAAATGTTATGGAACCGGTAATTGCGTATAACTTGTTCAACTCTATGTGTTACTTAAAAAATGCAGTTAATACATTTGTAGATAAATTATTGGTTGACCTTGAAGTAGATACAGAACAATGTGAATATTGGTTAGAACGTTCTGTGGGTATCGTAACAGCCTTGTTACCACATATCGGTTATGAAAATGCTTCTGCTTTAGCAAAAGAAGCCTTAGAGTCTGATCGAAGTGTGAAAGAAATTATCCTAGAACAAGGGTTGTTAACAAAAGAAGAAATGGATTATATTCTTTCTCCAAAAGAAATGACACGCCCGGGTATTGCAGGCCAAGATTTGGTGAAACATCCTGGAAAGTAATGCAATATAAAAAGAGCTGCTTAGGAATAGGCAGTTCTTTTTCTTTGTTTCTTTATATAGTCTAGAACTATTACATCTTATATAAAAAAGAAGAATAAAATTTTCTGGCTATAGTATGTAAACATCTTAGTGTAGTGTATAATAAAGAAATAAAGGAGTTTCAATATGAATGTATATATAGCAGTAGCCATTGGAAGTGCCATAGGGGCGATAACGCGCTATAGTATAGGACAGTTTATGGCTACTAAAATGGGAATTTATCCATGGGGAACGGTGTTTGTGAATATTATAGGTTCCTTATTAATTGGGATAGGTATGGCCTATATTGAGGGCCATCCTAATTTAACATCTTGGATAAAGCTACTTTGTATTACAGGTTTTTTAGGTGGGCTCACAACGTTTTCTACCTTTATTTTTGAAGGATACATGCTACAGGAAAAAGGTCTGTGGTTTATGCTATCCTACATGGGAGGGCAGGTATTAGTTGGGTATGGCCTATGTGGGCTAGCTTTCACCATTGGTAAACGAATGTGGGGATACTAGAATGAAAGAAATACATGTTAGAGATGCAGTAGGTCAAGCACTTTGCCACGATATTGTACGTATCGTTATCGGTGAGGTAAAGGATACACCGTTTAAACGAGGACATATTATTCGTGAAGAAGATGTGGCATTATTACTACAGCTTGGAAAAGAACATATTTATGTAATGGAAGAGTCTGATTATGATTTGGTTCATGAAGAGCAAGTAGCTGAAGAACTATATCGGTTCTGTGAGCATCCATCTCTCATACCTACTCCTGTACAACAAGGTAAAATTGAAGCCTTGGCGAATCACGATGGTGTATTGACAGTTGATGTGGAAGGACTCTATGAGATTAATAGTATAGGGGAACTGACTATTGTCACACGTTTACATGGAACGCCTGTGAAAGAAGGTCAGGCAGTAGCAGGTATGCGCTGTATCCCTCTTTTATTAGAAACGTGGCAATTAGAAGAAGCTAAACGCCTACGCGCAGGGAAAGAGCCAATTATACAAGTGCACCCATTTATGCGTAAGAAAATGGGGATTGTTACGACGGGCAGTGAAGTCTTTGCGGGGCGCATTCAAGATGCGTTTACAGCGGTGATTCAAGAACGTGTAGCGGACTACGGTGTTACATTAGTGGCTCATGAAATTGTGCCGGATAATACGGATCGAATTGTAAATGCCATTGATAAGGTGAAGGCTCAAGGGGCGGAGATTATTTTTTGCACTGGCGGTATGAGTGTGGACCCTGATGACTTAACACCGGGAGCTATTGCGCGCTGTGCGAAAGAACTGGTAACGTATGGGTTGCCGGTGCTACCGGGCTCCATGGTTTGCATTGCTTATTTAGAGGATGGAACGCCAGTTCTTGGTGTACCAGGGGGTGTATTATACAATAATCCGAGTGCTTTTGATGTGATTACACCACGTTTGTTAGCAGATGTGCGGATTACAAAAGAAGATTGTATTCGTATGGGGCATGGTGGCTTTCAATCAAAATAATTGGAATTCTGAGAAAAATATAGTTGACAAAATCAAATCCCACTTATAAAATAGGAATAAATTTAGGTGTTTTATATTGAAGTCTAAGTAGAGGAGAATTATTATGGCTATTGTGAAAAATGCAATTGACTTAATTGGAAATACACCAATGTATCAAATTCCAGATACTAATGTATATGTAAAACTTGAAAAATATAATGCTGGTGGAAGTGTGAAAGATCGCGCAGTTCTTGGTATGCTACAAGATGCGAAGGAAAAAGGCTTAATTAAGAATGATACCATTATTGTAGAAGCAACTAGCGGTAATACGGGTATTGCTTTAGCTATGCTAGGCGCTATGTTATCAATCAAAACAATTATTATCATGCCCGAAAGTATGAGTAAAGAACGTCGTGAATTAATTAAAGCTTATGGTGCACAATTGATTTTAACGCCTAAAGAATTGGGGATGAAAGGTGCGCTTGGTAAAGCTCAAGAAATTCTTGATAATTATCCAAATGCAGTGACATTAGGACAATTTGTGAATCCTGCCAATCCTCATGCACATTATGAGACGACAGCAAAAGAAATTTTGCGGGATGTACCTAATGTAGGTATTTTTGTAGCCGGTATTGGTACAGGTGGTACCTTTACAGGAGTAACAAAAGCTCTAAAAGAGCAACATCCGTATATTAAAGCAGTGGCAGTAGAGCCAGAAGGGTCTCCGGTTATTTCTCGTGGCACTGGTGGAGTTCATAAAATTCAAGGGATTGGTGCAGGCTTTATTCCGGAAAATTTTGATTCTTCCTTGATGGATGAAGTGCAAACCGTAACAGACGAAGATGCGATTGAAGAAGTAGGTAACTTTATGCGTGAAACCGGCATAGGTATTGGTATTTCTTCAGCGGCAGCTATTGTGGTAGCTCGCCAATACGGACGTAAATTTCCAGATGTAGATGTTGTTGTTGTAGCTCCAGATGGAGTTGAAAAATATCTATCTATGATTCAATTTGACAGTGTAGATTGGATTCATTCGTAATCGATTGTGATACAAAAAGATAGCATGGTCTAGGCCATGCTATCTCTGTATAGGGAGGTATTTATGAGAGAGGTATGGAATTCTATTCGATACAATATACAGCGCGTATTACAATCAGATCCAGCAGCCACCTCTTGGTTTATGGTAGTTTGGACATATCCACATATAACAGCATTATTTTGGCATTTCTTCGCACACCGTTTATATAGAATGGGGTGGTTTACCTTAGCCAGACGAGTGGCATTGCATTCCCGTCGTGTGACTGGTATAGAAATTCATCCAGGGGCGAAGATTGGCAAGGGATTATTTATTGACCATGGCATGGGGGTTGTAATTGGTGAAACCGCTATTATAGGAGATAATGTGACTCTTTTCCATGGGGTTACATTAGGCGGTATGGATTCTAGGAAGATTAAACGCCACCCTACAGTAGAAGATGATGTGCTGATAGGTGCTGGGACTAAGGTGCTGGGTGATATTACGGTAGGGAAAGGGTCGAAAATAGGCTGCAATTTAGTGATTAAGCGAGATGTTCCTAAAAATGTGATTATTTTTGAAACGGAACCGGACCATATCATTTATCGTCGACCTAAGGTAGATCGCTTTGATAAAGATTCCTATATACCACGTCGTCACGCTTTGCCATTAGAGCCAAATGAGTTTACAGACCATATGGCATGGCACATCTAGGAGGAACTATGAGAGAGTTAAGAATAGGAATTGTTCAATTGGCTACAGAGGTTGGACAAGTAGATAGAAATTTTGAGGCCTTAGCAGAAAAGGTGCGAGCTGTGACTGATCAGGGTGTAGATGTAGTAGTATTACCAGAAACTTGGAATACGGGCTTTATGACGGGTCCGGAGTTACATGCGCTGGCAGATGAATCAGGGGAACGGGCGCAAGCTTTGCTAGGCGAATTGGCACAATCGGAGCATGTGAATATCTTTGGTGGATCAGTAGCTGTCAAAGAAGAAGGCTCTATTTACAATAGAACCTATGTGTATAACCGCAAAGGGGAATTACTATCTACCTATGATAAAATGCATGGATTTAGTCCTGCCAAAGAAGAACAATATTTTACAGGTGGTACGGCTATTCATCAATTTGAATTAGATGGCGTGCTTTGCTCCAGTGCAACATGTTATGATATTCGATTTCCTGAGTTAATTCGTAAATCTGCATTACAAGGAATAGAGCTGTTCTTTTTGCCTGCTCAATGGCCACTGTTACGCTTGCATCATTGGAGAATATTGAATCAAGCAAGAGCTATAGAAAATCAAATGTATTTTTGTAGCGTCAATGGTTGTGGAACTATTGGTAAATTGTCAATGGCAGGACATTCTATGGTGGTAGATCCGTGGGGTGAAGTATTACTAGAGTGCGATGAAACACCGCAAATACAAACAGTCACTATCGATGTAGATATAGTGAAAGATATCCGTGCTAAAATCAATGTGTTCCGTGATCGGAAGCCAAATTGCTATTAAAAGAACACCTATGCATTTTCGGAATGCATAAAATTGCCCATAGGTATTGCAAAGATGTAATACCTATGGTATAGTATATAAGTACTCAGTACACGGCCCCGTGGTGTAGCGGTTAACATGTCGCCCTGTCACGGCGAAGATCGTCGGTTCAAATCCGATCGGGGTCGCCATTTTTTTTACCTATTTTTAAGTAAACTCATATATTTTACATAGTTTGCCTCGGTAGCTCAGTCGGTAGAGCAACGGACTGAAAATCCGTGTGTCGGCAGTTCGATTCTGCCCTGAGGCACCATATACATATCCTCATGCGGATGTGGTGGAATGGCAGACACGCCATCTTGAGGGGGTGGTGAGCGTACGCTCGTATGGGTTCAAGTCCCATCATCCGCACCAAACGAGGGCCTATAGCTCAGGGGTAGAGCAACCGGCTCATAACCGGTCGGTCCCTGGTTCAAATCCAGGTGGGCCCACCATAAGAGACCATCTCACATTGTGAGATGGTTTTTTTGTTATCTATAAAGGTTCATTATATAATAAAAGAGAAATGACAGGTAATAATATGATATTTACCGGTAAAGATAGATTAGAGGTGTGAGCGTAGATATGGCACTTTCAAAACGATTAGAACAAGTATTACATATGATTCCACGCTGCAAAACAGTAGCAGATGTAGGAACAGATCATGGTTACTTAGCGGTAGCATGTATAGAAACGGGAGTGGCTAAACAAGTAATTGCTATTGATGTCAACCAAGGGCCTTTGGAGTCTGCTAAAGGATTAGTGAAGGAGCGGAAATTAGATGAGTATATTACATGTAGATTAGGAGATGGATTAGCTGCTACCACAAAGGGAGAGGTTGACTGCGCTGTTATTTGTGGTATGGGTGGTGAATTGATGCAACATATCATTACAGTAGGACCTGAATTATTAACTACGTATGTATTACAGCCACAAAGTCATCGGCGCGAGTTGAAACAATTTTTAGTAGATCTAGGATATGGTATTGTCCAGGAAAGATGCTTAGTAGAGGGTAATCAATATTATGACATATGGTTAGTAGAGCGAGGAGCTACATCCGTGTATAAGAGCTTGCCTAATACATCAATGTTATGGGAATATGGTGCACTATTACAAAAAGAACAATCTCCAGTTTGGATAGGATATATAGAACGAAGAATAGATGCATTACAATCCATATTGAAACATATGCGTGAAGCGTCGAAGTCTAGTGATGCTATTGAAGCGATGCAAAATGAGATTCAAGAACTACAGGGTCTGATAGTTTAGACAGATACGAAATGATAAGAAGAGAACATATTCAGTATCATGGTTGATACATATAAAATGAAAGTATTTTACGATTAGAGATGGCGGACAGGAGGTATATATGGTTATTATGAAAGATATTGCAATGGCTATAGAAGGACAGGCTCCGTTGCAATTACAAGAGTCTTGGGATAATTGTGGTTTACAAGTAGGCTCTATGGCTTCACCAGTTAATAGAGTATTGACAGCCTTAGATGTGACTCCAGAAGTAATAGCTGAGGCGATAGAAGAACATGTGGATGCTATTGTAACGCATCATCCGATGATTTTTAAGGGAATTAAATCGGTTAATATAGATACCGTGCAAGGAAAAATGATTAGTGATATACTGACGCATAATATGAATGTATATAGTGCTCACACGAATTTAGATGTCACACGTGGTGGTCTCAATGATGAAGTAGCTACTCGATTAGGGCTACAAAATGTAGAAGGATTAGAGGAAACAGGCCGCGATATATCTTATAAAGTGGCTGTATATGTGCCGGTTACACATAGTGAGCAACTACGTAAAGCCATGGGTGATGCGGGGGCAGGTCATATTGGAACGTATAGTCATTGTAGTTTTTCAGTGGCTGGAGAAGGTCGGTTTTTACCGTTGGAGGGAACGAACCCTTTTATAGGTCATGAAGGAACGATGGAAACGGTACGCGAGGAGCGAGTGGAAACGGTAGTACCAAAAAAAATATTATGTCAGGTTCTATCGGCGATGGAAGCGGCGCATCCGTATGAAGAAATTGCCTACGATGTAGTGGCATTAGAAAATGCTCATGATACACATTATATTGGGCGCATTGGGAACTTATCTCAGTCTCTATCGATACAAGAGTTTAGTGAATTATTGACTAGTGTATTTCCACATAGTCGAATACGTTGGGGCGGAGTTAAGCGAACGGAGATTCAAAGAGTTGCTTTATGCACTGGTAGTGGAGCAGAGTTTATCAAGACAGCTGCAAAACGAGGGGCAGATGTGTATATTACTGGAGATGTAAAATACCATGATATGCAACTAGCGAAAGAGCTAGGGATTACTGTGGTAGATGCAGGTCATTATGGTACAGAATATATGAGTCAAACGCTGTTAAAACAAATGATAGAAAAGAGTTTTACAGCGGAAGAAGTTGAAGTCATAGAAAGTAAGGTACAAAGAGATTTTTTCTTTGAAGTATAGGCAGTTTCGGTTATAATAAAAAGAAGAGCTATTGACCACATGAAAGGTCTATGCTAGACTTAAACAGTAAGTATGAAAGGCGATTGCAAGTCGTATGACTTGAGGAAAGTCCGAGCTCCATAGGGCAGGATGCCGGCTAACGGCCGGCGTGGGTAACCATAGGGAATAGTGCCACAGAAAAGTAAACCGCCACCTTCGGGTGGTAAGGGTGGAACGGTCGCGGTAAGAGCGCACCAGGTACATGGTAACATGTATGCTCGGTAAACCCCATCCGGAGCAAGGCCGAATAGGAAAGGGTTAAGGGTTGCCCGCCTACCTTTCGGGTTGTGCCGCTTGAGCGTATAGGTAACTATGCGCCTAGAAAGATAATCGCCACTGCGAAAGCAGGACAGAACTCGGCTTATTGATTGCTTGCGCAAAACCGCTCTTCGGAGCGGTTTTGTTATTGTAGGAGGTAATGTAATGAAATTAGAAATGATTAATAACCATGAAGACTTTAAAGCTGTTGTAAAAGGTGAGGATGAAATCGTCTTAGCTTGTTTTACAGCAGAGTGGTGCTCTCCGTGTCAATCTATGAAAGAAGAATTAGATATATTGCATGATGAACTACAGGGTATAGCAAGAATGATTGCTATTGATATTGATAATGCAAAAGATATTGCTTTAAAAGAAAATGTACAAGGGGTGCCAACGATTATTTGCTATAAAAAAGGAAAAGAAAAAGATCGTATTGGTGGCTACAAACAGGCAGAAACTGTACGTAAACTATTAAAAATATAAATGTGGGTTATAAAATTTTTTTTATGTATTAGTGATTTATATTCTATAGGTGAAGCGGTCCACCATGGTATACTATGGATATAAATCTAATTTGTATAGACGCTATAAAGTTATTGCAAGAAAGGGGCTTTTTTGTGAAAGAATCATTGAATAGTCTTTGGAAGTTATTCCAAGAACGTAAATTAAGCCGACGTACATTTATGAAATCCTGTGTAGCCTTAACAGCTATTTTGGGATTACCACCAGCATTGACAAATAAAGTCGTAGCGGCAGCAGAGTCTAAAGAATTACCTACGGTGATTTGGTTACATGGGCATGAATGTACAGGATGTGACGAATCGTTTATTCGTTCTACATCGCCTTTCGCATCTGATGTAATTTTAAATATGATTGCTTTAGAGTATGATGATACTTTGGCAGCGGCATCAGGTGAACCGTTTGAGCATCATTTGCATCATTTATTAGAAACAAAAAAAGGTAAATACGTGTTGGCCGTGGAAGGCGGGGTGCCATTGGATGAAAATGGCTCTTACTGCCAAGTAGGTGGAAGACCATTCGTAGATGTATTGAAAGAATGTGCAGAAGGCGCTGCTTTCATTATTGAATATGGATCCTGTGCTGCTTGGGGTGGTATTCAGGCAGCGAAACCGAACCCAACGAATACAGTATCTGTTTCTTCTATCGTAAAAGGGAAAAAAATTATCAAAGTTCCAGGATGTCCTCCGATTCCAGAGGTAATGACTGGGGTCATCATGCATTATGCTCTATTTGGTGAAATCCCACCTCTTGATGTGGAAGGAAGACCAAAACAATTCTATGGAAATCGTATTCACGATACTTGCTACCGTCGTCCTTTCTTTGATTCAGGATTATTTGTTGAGCACTTTGATGATGATGCATCTAAAGCAGGATGGTGTCTATATAAAGTAGGCTGCCGTGGACCAGAAACGTATAACTCTTGTGGTAACTTACGCTGGTGGAATGGTTTGTCCTATCCAATTCAATCTGGACATGGTTGTATTGGTTGTTCTGAAAAAGGGTTCTGGGACAATGACAATTTCTACCAACGATTGCCTAATATTCATACACCAAATACAATTACCGATGTGGATACATTAGGTACAATTGCTGGATTTGGCGCATTTGGTGCTGTAGTGGCTCATGGTGGTATTACATTGGCTAAACATAAATATGACTCTATTCAAGAAGAGAAAAAATATTTAGCGGAACAAGAAGCAAAGCAACAAGAAGTGCAGAAAGGTAGTGACCAATAATGAAACGAGTTGTAGTGGATCCAGTGACCCGTATTGAAGGTCACTTGCGTGTAGAAGTTAGTGTAGATGAGTCCACAGGTAAGGTACAAGATGCTTTATCCAGTGGTACAGCTTGGCGTGGTATTGAATTAGTAGCTAAAAATCGTGACCCTCGTGATGTATGGGCCTTTGTACAACGTATTTGTGGCGTATGTACGTCCACTCATGCTTTGGCATCCCTTCGTGCGGTAGAGGATGCATTGGGTATCCAAATTCCTAAGAATGCAAACTATATTCGAAATATAATGCATAGTTGTTTAGATACACACGATCATATTGTGCATTTCTATCATTTGCATGCTCTCGACTGGGTTAGCCCTGTAGAAGCATTAAAAGCAGATCCTAAAAAAACAGCAGAGTTACAACAGCAAGTCTTAGATACATACAATGTAAGTGGATTACAACCAAAAGAATTAGAGTCCGCTACATCGGCGTACCCAAAAGAATTTCCTAAAGGAAATGCGACGTATTATGCGGCGATTCAAACAAAAGTTAAGAAAATTGTGGAAAGTGGACAATTAGGGATTTTCTCTGCTCAATGGTGGGATCATCCAGATTATCAATTATTACCTCCAGAAGTGCATTTGATGGCGATTTCTCACTATTTGACAATTCTAGATCGTCAACGTGATATTGTAACACCACATGTTATCTTTGGCGGTAAAAACCCACATCCTCATTATATTGTAGGCGGTATGCCTTGCTCTATTTCTATAGATGATATGAATGCTCCCGTGAATGCAGCTCGTTTAGCTAGCGTAGATGAATCAATTTCGTTAGCGAAAGATTTGGTCAATTATTTCTACTTACCAGACTTATTAGCGATTGGTCATTTATATGTGAAAGCTGGTATGGTTGATGGTGGTGGATTAGCCAAAAAACGTGTACTTGCTTACGGTGGCTATCCAGATGATGCCTATACAGGTATCAAAGATGGAGATTTCTTTAAAAAATCCCTTGTCCGTGCTAATGGAGTAGTAGAAAACTTTGAACTAGGATGGGAAAAAGCTACCTTTACAGCATTAGAAGGTGAAGACTTGATGAATCCAGATTTCTTGTCAGAGGAAATTAATCACTCTTGGTTTGAATATCCAAATGGGGAGACATCGTTGCATCCAATTGAAGGTATAACGAAACCAGCTTTTACGGGACCTAAAACAGGAACTAATAAAAAATGGGAATTCTTAGATGAGGAGAAAAAATACTCTTGGATTAAATCTCCAACATTTAAAGGTAAGGCTTGTGAAGTGGGGCCATTAGCGAAATATATCGTTGTTTATGTAAAAGTAAAACAAGGCATCATCAAAGAACCAACTTGGGCTGAGAAAATGATGGTAGATCAAATTGATGCCGTGTCCAAAGTGCTAGGAGTTCCAGCTCACGTGTGGATGTGTTCCACAGTGGGACGTACAGCTGCACGTGGTTTGGATGCACAAGTGGCAGCGAATTTGAGTCAACATTTCTATAATCGCTTAGTTGAAAACATCAAAACAGGTGATACTGTAGTAGCAGATACTCGCAAATTTGATCCTAATTCTTGGCCGAAAGAGGCTAAAGGTGTGGGGTTGTTAGATGCGCCACGGGGTGGTTTAGGTCACTGGTGTGTCATCAAGGATGGTCGTGTAGATAACTATCAATGTATTGTACCTACTACGTGGAATGCATGTCCAAAAACTATTGCCGGTGAACATGGTGCATACGAGTCAAATATGATGGATACAAAGGTTAAAGTAGCGGATAAGCCACTAGAAATTTTAAAAGGTATACACTCTTTTGACCCTTGTTTAGCATGTGCTACACATTTGTACAATAAAAAAGGTGAAAAAATTGTATCTGTTAATACAGATGCCCTATGTAAATAGTGGGAGGCTAATCTATGTTACCGTTAAATAAAAAGCCTTATCGTGTATTTAGTTTATGGCTTCGCGTATTTCACTGGACAATGGTCCTTTGTGTAACGGCTCTGTTTTGGACTGGGTTATACATTGGTAATCCAGGTTTCCATGCTACTCCAGGGAGTGCGGAACCAACTATTGCTGTAGGTGGTTGGTTTTCCATGGAGATGATTCGTAAGATTCATTTTATAGCAGCTTATATATTAATTGCTTCTCTTGTATTCCGTATTTATGGAGCTATACGCTACCGTGGAGATCGCTTGTTTCCAAGATTTCATAAAAAATCTTATTGGGTGGGGCTATTGGATACGGTTAAGCATTATCTAATGTTACCGCAGCAACGTGAACATCGTTTTTTACGTAATTCTGTGGCGCGTACTAGTTATGTAGCTGTCTACATTATGATTTTCTTGGAAATCTGTACAGGCCTTGCTATGTACGCACAAGTATATCCAGATACATGGGTAGCTCAAGTGTTCAATCCTGTAAATCTCTTATTTACAGAATATGAAGTACATATTATTCATCATTACATTGCTTGGGGATTTTTGCTCTTTACTATTATTCATGTATATTTTGCATTCCGCGAGGATGTTATGGAAGAGTCTGGGGAAGTATCCAGTATGGTATCGGGTATGAAGTTTTACCCAGAAGATCCAGAAGATATAGAGGATTTATATGGACCAACTAAAAAGTAATCCTATTGTACTATTAGGGGTAGGAAATATTTTACTTACTGATGAGGGATTTGGTGTCCATGTGGTAAACCAGTTACGGGAGGATTATGTATTTAATCCTCCTATTACCATTATTGATGGTGGAACCATGGGCATGGAACTTCTTACGTATATGCGTGGTATGAAGAAATTATTATTAGTAGATGCTATTAATGGTGGAGATGTACCAGGGACAGTATATGAATTTCCTCATGAGGAGATGAATACATATTTTACAGACGCTATTTCTGTGCATGAAGTAGGGATGCAAGATATTTTACGTATCCGTGCATTACAAGAAGATCCTTTAGAAGATGCCGTTGTGATCGGTGTAGAACCTGAAAGTTTAGAATTAGGCCTTACCTTGAGTGATGCTACACAAGCTGCGGTAGTAGAAGTAAAAGAACGGGTGCTGGCGGTTTTATCTAGTTGGTATGTAACAGCTAGTCCTGTGAAAGGAAAAGAAGAATAGTCTGCTACATACTATAAAACTGTAATAATTGGATAAGGAGTTTCTATGCAAAATGAATTTGGCCGTGTAAAAGCGGTATTTCAAGAATTGAAAAATGCTCTGCAACAGTTGCGTAAAACAGGTGAAACCTACACGATTTATGTGGAAAACACTGGACTTACGATGGAAGAGCAAGTGGAAGTATTAGAAACATTAGGTCGTGGTGATGTGACAATACATTTGAAAGACACAGATCAACCAGTAGAATGGTACGAATCTACGATTCGTGGTGTGTGGATTGGTACCTTCCGTAATGGTCGGGATGAAGCAATTTTGTATACTATTGAAGTATGTCGCTATCCAGAACTAGCTGGGACATACGATGAAGATATCATCGGTGGCGAAGAAGATTTGCAAGAATGGATTGAGGCTGCTGATATATAGGTAGTTGCCTTGTCTATAACAAATATTACACATATAAATAGAAATAGACTATATTTGTTATATCAATAAATCATAGATAGTATTATTTCTATA
>OBVV01000477.1_pt1 | contig 15806 bp, 8 predicted proteins | sample 1476221 | NCBI WGS metagenome assembly OBVV01 (sample SAMEA2580029, study PRJEB22360) | human gut metagenome | biome: human gut; feature: human-associated habitat; material: faeces | place: Denmark | collected 2008/2010 | reverse complement strand
CTTGATAGAATTCGATCTTATCTCCTTTTTTAACGGTGGTTTCAGCAGCTCCTTTTGGAGCCATCTCGCCATTGATCTTGTACATCCAGTAAAGGCCTTTGGCTTCGTCTTGGCTGTAACCGTCAATTGAGGTGATCATGCCATTTTTTTCTTCAATCTTGTAGTTGGCTTTGAGCACTTTCATGAGGTTGCTCTCTTCTGCTACTTTCAAGGTTTTCGATTGCGCTTTTTGACCTTCTGGCGTCACGCTAATTGTAATCGAAATTTCGTTTTTCTTGGCAACTTCTGTGCTAGAAGCTGTTGTTTGATTGTTTGTGCTATGAGACGGAGCGCAACTCGCTAAAAGAAGAGCTGCAAGTAAGGTCATCAAGCTAGAAATGGTTTTTTTCAACATAAAATCTCCTAAAGATTTGATAGATAATGGGATAGAAAATGATCGTCGACAGAGCATGGGCAAGGTTAAAACTAAAACCATTGACCAAAGCATAGGTCCACCAAGGAATATGGTATACCAAGGCATAAACACTATCGATCAAGACCCCATAAGCAAAGGACAGTAGGCCTACAAAAAGGATCTGAAGGACAAAGGGCAACCACTTGTAACTGATGCGCCAAATGAGCATCAAACAGCCAAAGGCGACAATCTGAAAGAACACAATCAAGCTCATCCCCAGGAAAAAGGCGGAGACAAACATGGTGATCATCATCACAAGAAAAGCAAAGCTATACCCTTCAAATATCACCAAGAGAAAAAAGATAGCAGAAATAGGTTGGACATTTGGGAAAGGGGCAAAAGCCTGACGTAGAGCGACACAAAGGGCCGCCAAGAGCGAAATACGGGTTAATCGCTGAAGCGTCATGACGTCCTCCTAGACAATCTCGAACTTGATCGTTCCGGCTGTCGTTCCAACCTTGATGGTTTGCCCTTCTTGGGCTTGGCCTTTCAGCAATAGCTCTGCTAGTTGATCTTCCACTTCGGTCTGCAAGACACGACGCAGTGGGCGAGCTCCCATTTCTGGATCGTAGCCTTTGGTTACTAGCAACTTGAGCGCTGAAGGCTGGAATTTGAGGGTCATACCTTGTTCGGCCAAGGTCGCGATGAGCGGTTTGACCATGACTTTCACTACCTGCTGCATGTCCTCGCTTGAGAGACTATGGAAGACCACCTTTTCATCAATCCGGTTGATAAACTCTGGACGATAGGTCTTCTTCAACTCTTCAAACATGCGTTTTTCCATATTGGCTTGGTCAAAGCGGATATCTTTAGCACCAAAGCCAACTGTCTTATCATCCCGAAGGGCTGTAGCTCCCAGGTTTGAGGTCATGATGATAATGGTATTGGAGAAGTCAATCTTCCGGCCTTTGCTATCGGTTAAGACTCCGTCATCCAAGACCTGCAAAAGGACATTGAAAATATCTGGGTGGGCTTTTTCCACCTCATCAAATAAGAGAACTGAATAGGGTTTGTTGCGGACTTTCTCGGTCAACTCGCCTCCTTCTTCATAGCCCACATAGCCTGGAGGAGCTCCGTTGAGGCGGCTTGCTGCGAATTTTTCCATGTACTCACTCATATCAAAACGGATGAGGGCCGATTCATCATCAAACAGAACTTCTGCCAAAGCTTTGGCTAGCTCTGTTTTTCCGACACCTGTAGGTCCTAGGAACATGAAAGAACCAATCGGACGTTTATTGCTACGGATACCTGATTGATTACGTCGAATAGCCCGACTGATACTCGAAACGGCTTGGTCTTGACCAATCACGCGCTTGTGCAATTCTGCTTCTAAGTTGAGGTACTTCTTGGCATCGGTTTGGGTCAGTTTTTGAGTTGGAATACCAGATAATTGGCTCAAGGTCACCAAGACATCTTGGTCAGTGACTTCTTTTTTGTAGACAATGGGAGCGGCCTCTACTTCTAAGAGTTGGGCTGCTTTCTTCCACTTGCCATCCATCAAGGCCTGATCCAAGGCGGTCAACTCTTCTTTTACGTGACCGTTGGAATCGCGGTTTTGTACAGTAGCTGCCGCTTCATCCAAGAGATCAATGGCTGAATCTGGCAATTGACGGCTGGTCAAATAGCGGTGGGCATATTTGACAGCTGTTTCGATCGCTTCATCGGTAATGGTCACATGATGGTGCTCCTGATAGGTTTCTTTCAAGCCTTGGAGAATTTGGATGCTATCTGCAACACTTGGCTCTTCAATGGTGACTTTCGCAAAACGCCGAGAAAGGGCTGCATCTTTTTCGATATGCTTTTGGTACTCATCTTGAGTCGTTGCTCCAACTGTACGCAAGGTTCCCCGTGCCAGGGCTGGTTTTAGAATATTGGCTGCGTCTAAGGTCGAATCAATACCGGATCCTGACCCCATAATGGTATGCAGTTCATCGATAAAGAGAATCACGTGACCGTCTTCTTCGATGTCCTGGATGATATTGTTCATCCGTTCTTCAAAGTCCCCACGGAAGCGCGTCCCTGCAACGACATTCATGAGATCCAATTCTAGGACACGCATCTGTGCGATTTCAGCTGGAACATTGCCACTAGCGACACGCTGAGCCAGACCTAAGGCAAGGGCGGTTTTTCCGACCCCTGCTTCTCCCACCAATACAGGATTGTTCTTCGTCTTGCGGCTGAGGATTTGGATCATGCGTGAAATCTCTGCATCCCGGCCGATCACAGGCTCAAGCTGGCCTGCACGCGCCATTTCTGTCAAATCACGGGTATAATCTTCAAGACCTCCACTGGTGCTTGGTGGCATGCCCATCATATTTCCCATGGTTTGGCGGTTAGGGTTTTGAGCCCGATAAAGACTCCGAATGGCTTTGATATCATTCTTGTCCCAGCCTGCCTTGTCTTCAAGATTCTTGCGAAGGGAGGCAATAGGAACTCCCTTGTCTTGCTCTGTAAAGGCAAAGCCGGCAAACTCCATGACTTGGCTCGCCAAGGTTCCACGGTCTGCTAGAAGAGAGAGGAGCACATGCTCTGTTCCCAAGGTCTTGGCATGAAGAACCTGGGCAATCTCTCTTGCGTGCTTCATAATGGCTTCCATCCGATAAGAAAATGGGAAGATTTCATACCGATTGTCGCTTTGAAAAGCTTGGCCTGTAATATGCTCCGCTGCATCCTGAAACTCATCGATCTGCATAGGATAATCGTTAAGTACAGAACCTGCCACGCTATAGGGATTATTGGCCATAGCCGTCAGGAGATGCCAAGTATCTAAGGTATGCCCCTGATAGTGGCCTGCTAGTATTTGGGCCGCTTCTATACTTTCTAACAGTGCTGTTGAATAGTTCATCTAGTCGGTATTTCCTTTTCTATCTACTTGTTGAATGATTTTTTTCAGCATCGTTGCTCGTAGGATGAGAGCATCTCGACCTAGGACCTCATCAGAGGTTGTCGCAAGCAAGAGCTGAGTCTCACGTTGTGTCAATAATTTTTCTTCATAGAGCATCTGGAGGATATCATTAAAGACCTGCTGGCTGATGGTCTCTCCAATATTGGCTGCCAAGTCTTGGAGCATCTGATGGTGATCTGAAAACTGGACCTTGCCAATGCGGATATAGCCACCACCACCGCGCTTACTCTCTACAATATAGCCTCGGCTCTCGGTAAAGCGAGTCTTAATGACATAGTTAATCTGACTGGGTACAACCTGAAAGACATCGGCTAACTCACTTCTTTTGAGCTCTGCCATGCCAGCTTGAGCCAGCAAGGCCTTGATATAAGCTTCAATGCTATCAGATGTGTTCTTATTTGCCATGATGCTCCTTTCTGGCTTGTTTTTTTCTAGATGGATGCTCTGTTCTTGGCCCATAAAAAATGGCCTTGGAGTGTTCCTTCTCATCATTGACCTTATTTGACTATTATACAATTTTTACGGCTGTAAATAAAGCAAAGACTCCATGGAAATAGGAATCTCTTAAGGAAAGGAGAAAAAATAAAAGAGAGTGGGACAGAAATCGGTAATTCGTTAGAATTCGATTTCGTCGTCCCACCTCCGCACAGTTGAGTAGGGCTGTAAAAGCTGATGAAATCAGCGTAGTAGAGCCCACTCAACCACTGCGTCTTGCTCGACAATCCAAAAATAATTGAGAGGCTAGGACTTGTGTCCCAGCCTCTTATACGAAGAATGAACTACTCTTTGCGACGAGCGAATTTGGCGCCTCCACCCAAGAAACCTAGACCAAGAAGGCCTAACCAAGCAAAGAAACCACCTTCTTTTGTACCGGTTTGAGGAAGTTTTCCTTCCGATGGTAGAGAAGGACTTTCAACACCTTCTTTTTCCGGATGGTCTGAAGTCAAAACAGAAACTGCTTCTGAGGTTTTCGGTTGAAAGAGAACTGGTCTTTCTTTTTCTTTTTTGTCTTCAGCTTGAGAAAGAGTCGCAACTTCTGGTTGCACCTTACTTGGAGTTACAGGAGTGGTTGGAGTCGGCATATCAGCTATCAACGGACTTTCTTCCGCTTCCTTCGTCCCGACTTCCGTAATCTGATCCTGAGCCTCCACTTCGACAAAGGCATCGACTTCTGTCCGAATTTCTTTGCCTTCTTCTTGTCGAACCTCGATCAATTTCAATCGGCGTCCGACCTTCCCTGCTTGAAGGATTCGGCTCTCGCCCTTGGCCAAGTCCTTGTTCTCACGCGTTTGACTCTCAAATGGAATCTCCTCTGCTTCGATGAGAAGTTCTGGCTTTTCAAGAATCAAATCCCGAACACCTTCTTCTGGGCGTATCTGCGTCAGCGGTTCATAATTGCGAGCATCTTCTAAGATGGTTTCAAGGGCTTCGACTTGATTAGCTACAGCAACCAAATCTGGTCGCTCTTGATCCAGCAACTGAGTCAAGACCGTCAATTGTCCTTGAACCGTCGGTTTGAGGTCTGCTTTCAAGCGATCGAGAGAAGCAGCCTTGATCTTTTCTACTCCTTCTCTGATGATCTGTTGCAGCTCTTCTTGACTGAGCAACTGACTATCTTTCCCTGATAGGATAAATCGGTCTACCTGGATGGCTCTAGATGACTGAGGGTCATTGAGAGATGGATCCAGGTGCAGGCGTAGCTGGTGGTAGCCTTTTGCTAGGCCTTGCAGATTGACCAAACTCTGGTCGAGCTTGCGTTGGTCTCCGTAGCCACTGAAATAATGATCGCCTTCGATCTCATAATCATGGCCCCGACCTTCTTCGAAGGCTATTTCTTTTCCATCCAGGGTGACGCTGTAGAGACCATGACTTGGGTCGACTACTCCTCGGACCTCCACACCAGTGCCCTTAAAGGTAATGGTCACTTCAATGTGTTTCTTGCCTTCCTCATCGGTCACTTGGTTAAAGCTAGACCAAGATTCTGTGCCATTTGAGAAGTTTGGATTGTCTGTCTCGTGGTGCCAACCCTCACTGTAATGCAGTTTCGGATCTTGGTCATCTACTTCTTTGCGATTTTCTGGAAGCAGGTCCTCGTTCATCACTTGGACTGTCAGTTCTGGAATAAAGCCGACCAGGCTTCCTTGATCCGGATGGAGCAATTTGACCTTAAAGTCATAGACATCGGTCGCTTTCCCCACAAAATCAAGGGTTGGAACTTGGACTGTTTTTTCTGTCTCGCCATCTGCGAACTCAAGGGTGACGTTGGTATCTTTATAGACCTTGCCATGAACCCCTGTTCCTGGTTCTGTGATCAATTTCAGACTGGCACTTCCTTTAGAGCCACCTTTTCTCTTGACGACGACTTGCGCTGGGTCGCCTTTCTTAACAGCTAGGGTTGGCTGAGCAAATTCAAAGAGACCCTTTTCTTGGTTATTGAGAGCATAAATCCCTTCCGTTGCGATCGCATCTCCCTTGCTATTGACCAAGGTCAAGGTATGAGATCCTGCTGCCAAGTCCGGTGTTTCATAGACCTTTTGGCTGCGTTTACGGCTTGGGCTTTGGGTATTGACGGTCGCTAGTTTTTGACCATCGACATAGATATCCATTTCCCCATGACCAGGGTCGACAGTTGCGACCACATAGGCCTTGGTACCTTCAAACTGATAGGTCACCGAAGCTCCCTTTTCCTTGGTCCACATAGAGGTACCTCGAACACCTTCTCCCTCTTCATTCCACTGACCATTGGTCCGCTCAGCTGTCCGGTCAGAATGATAAGTCAAGCCAAGTGGGTAGCCATCGGCTTCTTCGATGCTAGCTGGCGTCTTATAGACAGAGACACCGTTCAAGATTGGAGTAGCTTGGGCATCGGAGATAGACACCCGGAGGTAACGACTATCAACTGGTTGCCCTTTGATCAAACGGCGGTATCCTACGGTTGAGCCAGCCCCATAAGGAACCCATTGGCCATTCACTGCCACATCAATGGTGAAGCAGGAAATCCGTTGGCCTTTCTCGATGGTTTCTTTGAGCTCTACCACATCAAAATGTTGCTCTTTTCCAAGATCCAGGACAAAAGATCCGGTCTTGGCATCATCGGCAGGTGCCCAACTGGTCTTTTCATCGCCATCTGTCAAATGGCTGGCCTTGTAGAGAGCATTGCGCCGTGTCGAATCTGCTTCTACCAAAGCGCCCGCTGCATAGTCCACACTATAGAGTTGGTCCAAGGTCTGGCGGAATTCTTTCAAACGGGCCACATCGGCATCCGCAAATTTTCCGTCTTGATTGGGTGGAATATTGAGCAAGAGTGGTGTTCCACGACCGACCGATTTGAAGTAAATGTCCATCAATTCGCGCAAGGACTTAGGCTCTTGGTTGTCATGGTAGAACCAGCCGGAGCGAATGGAAACATCGGCCTCTCCCACTGAGTATTGCTTCCCTTCCGGATCCCCGTGATTGAGGTAACTATTGGATGGATTGTTGCGAATCTTATCCGGATTGACCTTATGCCAAACTGGATCTCCGGCAATCCCCTTTTCATTTCCGATCCAACGAACATTGGTCGGCTCAGCTGAGAAGATGGCAATATCCCCTTGGGCCTTGCGGATGGCATCAAACCACTTATCGAAGGTATAGGTGACTTTTTGAGCCCCATCGCCACGCGCTCCATCCATCCAGACTTCCACGAACTTGCCCTTGTTTCCATATTTTGGATCTTCAAGGATTTCTTTGAGCTGGTTGAGATAGTATTCGTTATATTGGTCCTCTGTATCCACATGGTAGAGCGGGCTGTGAGCATCCCAAGGGGAGAGGTAGACCCCCATATCCATGTCATACTTGCTAGCAGAAGCTGAAACCTCAGCTAGGACATCGCCTTTTCCTTCCTTCCAACCACTTTTGGCAATGGTATGGTCGGTGTATTTAGAAGGGTACAAGAGGAAGCCATCGTGGTGCTTGACGACCATGATGGTCCGTTTGAAACCAGCATCCTTCAGGGTTTTGATCCACTGATCGGTATCCAGATGCTCTGGATAGAAATCATAAGGATCTTCTTGCCCATCTCCCCACTCCCGATCGTAGTAGGTATTCATCCCAAAATGGATGAAGGCAGCTAGTTCTTCGCGGTGGTATTGCATTTGGGCCTTGCTTGGAAGCGGTCCATAATCCGCAATCTCAGACTCCTCATCTAGATAAGTAGCTGGTTGGGTGGCTTCTGTCCCTTGGCTGACCGTGCGGTTTTCTTTCTCACTCGTTGCAGCTGAGGAATGCTCTGATTCTTCTTGGTGCTCGTTCACAGCTGTTTCCTCCTATCTTTGCTTTTTAACACATCTCATTTTGACCGCCGGTGACTCTCACTATTTTGAGCTTGCTCATATTTAGTTATTTGAACAAAAAGCCCAAAGATAAGCTAGTGATTGTCTTTATCTTCAAGTATCCTAGACTGTTTCAACTGTTCGGCATCATTGATTAAGTGGAGGCGGTATTCTTGTAAGATGGTGCCATCTTCCGCTTTATGGATGACACGGATTGGCTCCCCTTCATGGACACTTGGCACAACCGTTGCAAGACCGTGATGGCTAGCTGTCGCTTCCACCTGTGGATAAGCTCGATCACGCGCATCGATGTAGTAATCGGTCACACTTGGGTTGACACCTGGCAATACATCGCCATTGACGCGAATGGTCAACTGGCTCTTTTCTTCTGCCGCAACCTTATTGGCAAATATCTGAATCTCTGAAATAGAGCTTCCACGCTTGCCTTCTGGCGTCTTCATGCGGATACGAACGGCATAGGTGTCGACTTTATCAAAACTGAAATGATTCATCTTACCAGCTGCTACCGGTTCTTCAACGGTTAGGTTGCTGACTTCTTTCCAGTTAGCTGGATTGTTAAATGGATGGTCTGTTTCGTCTTTGACACGATTTGGATTGCTTGGAACCGTTGGGATTTGTTCCCCTGTATAGTACTCAATCACATATTCACTTGGAGCCCCAACACCGTGGTCTTCGTGGAAACCAACATGGAGGTTATCCACTGCTCGCTTGGTCAAGATACCAGAATCCCCAAACAAGATACCGACAGAATCTTCCGCATTGTCACGGCCCCAGTTGGTCCAACGGTTAGCTGGAGCATCGGTAAAGGAGATGACCTTGTCATTGACCTTAGCAACTGGATCTGCATCGTTAGAGTCACTTGCAAAAGCGAGTGGCAAGACAGATCCTGTCCATTGCTCTGCTACGTTAGCCCCCTTGACTGTGTTTGCGGAAACACGAATATGAAGACGGGTTGGAAGATCCGTTCCTTCTACACGACCGGCTAGGACAACTTCTCCTTCTTTGGCCAAGAGTTGCGGATCGACCGCATCCCAGGCCACCTTAGCAGTATAGGTCTTACCATTAGAGTGATAGGTCCGCACGCTTTCTGGAAGAGCTGGTTTTTCTCCGACTGGAGTGGTGGTGCTGACTTCTTCTACAGCGATAATGCCTTCAACCGTCACTTGAGCTTGGGCTTCTTTTTCCACACCCTCTACATGACCTGTGACTGTAAAGCTATGGTAATCCTTGACTTGATCTGCTGTCACAGCATCCCAGGTCACACGTTTTTCTTTCGGGAATCCCTTGTCATACTCGACCAAGACGGTCTCTGGAAGAGCTGGCAAAATGTTTCGATCGGTGCTGATCCGTACAGGACGCACCTTGACAACTGTCTTTTCTTCTGGATTTGGCGTGATGGTAAAGGTTAATTCCCCTGTTTTTCCTTGGAAGTTGGCTTCTAAATGAACCAATCCTGCTTCCCGCAATTCCAAACCTTTCTTGCTTGCGACTGCTTTTCCTTGACTTCCCGCTGCTGTCGCCACATCGATTTGATCTGCTTTGAGACTTGCCTGGCTACCATCTTGGTAATGAGCAATGACTTCAAGTGGTACTGTTTGGTCTTCCTTGAGTTCTTGCCCTTCTGGCAGACGCAATTCTAGGCGCTCAATCTGTGGACTTTCTTCTTGGAATTGGACCACATAGGTCTGTACAGCTCCCGTATCCTTAGCCGTTACAAAGATTTGGGCTTTCAAACCATTTTTGCGATTAGCTTGTAGGACCGTCACTTGAGCATTTTCTGCACTAGCTGTGACTTGACCTGGCTCTTGACCATAAGCGAGGGAACGGAAAATGGTATGGTTGCCACTACCAAATTTTGGAAGGGCTACCCCATCTATCTGAACCGTTGGTTTCTTAGCCTTGGCTACATCTCCTCCTGCAACCACTAGTGTCGCTTGGACCGTTTCCCCATTGCCTAGGAGTCCTGTCGCCTTCAAGCGTGCTCCCGGTGTAGACAATTGATCTTCTTGACCAGCTTCCAAGGTCCATTGATCGACCTCATAGTGGGCAGTGGTCCCATCAGTGAAGACTAATTGCACAGCCTTGTCCACTGTTGCTAGATCTGCTCCCTGTGGGATTTGTTTGATGACTGGAAGGACTTGTTCCACGCCGATCACATCGACCAGAGCTTCGACCGTGCGTCCTTGAACATGACCTGTCACACGGACTTGGCCTGCACGGCTATAGTCTGCCACATCCCATTCAACGGCTTCTTCTTGGGCCTTGCCATCACTATAGACCACATTGACCTTACTTGGCAAGGTTGGCTCTTCTCCTAGATAAGCACTTTGTCGAACAGGTTCCACACCTAATACAGTACGTTCTGCTTGGTCCTTCTTACCTGTAAAGAGGCTGACTTGGTCTGATTGCAAGCGGTCTGAGTCTGCATACAGTGTAAAGGCACCCGCCTGCTCAGTTGATTTGACAATCACAACTCCTTTACCGTTGAAGGCTTTGCGTTGCCATGTGCCATCTTCCTGCGCTTTGTAGCGTTCACGGCTGGCTTGTTCCCCATTATCGACACCGACAATTTGGCCTTGTCCATGCAAATGGAAATGCACCAAATTATTGGCAGTTGGGACTACACGACCTGCTTCATCGACGATTTCATAGGTAATATAGGTCAAATCCTTACCGTCCGCTGCAATCGCGTGTTCTTCTTTCAACAAACGGACACCCGCAGGCTTGCCGGCTGTTTCGACTTGATCTTTCGCAATCACTTCACCCGCTTCGTTGCGCGCAATAGCTTCCACTTTACCTGGTACATAAGGGACCAACCACTCTAGATAGAGTTCATCCGGATTTGCCCCTTCTTGGTAGGTCCGGCCATCAGCTGTGGTCTTCTTGGTAAAAGTCTTCACTCCTTGTGATTCCCCATTTACAATCAATTCCACACTGTGGGCATTGGAGAAGGTCCGAACAGGAATCCGTCCTTCTTCATCCATGACACGATTGGCTAACTCTGGATTGTCCCAGTTCCAATGTGGTAAGAGATGCACCATCGGATGTTTCTCAGCCGATACCCATTGACTTTGGTAAAGGTAAAAATCATTCTTTGGAAGGCCGGCAGTATCCACGATACCGAAATAAGAACTTTTCACAGGTGTGTCATTTTGGTTGTGCCATGGGGTTGGCTCACCGATATAGTCCGTACCAGTCCAGATAAATTGTCCTGCATAACCGGCATGATCACGGTCAAAGGTCCAAGAGGCGGTTGCTGTCCGCCCCCAACCAACCCGGTCATTGCCGAAGTCTGATTGTTCATAGTGGCGGTCTTCTTGGTTGCTACCGACCCATTCTCTTTCAGGATGGTAGTAAGAGCCCCGTGTCCGCGTTGCAGAAGAGGTTTCCGAACCATAAATGAGCCAGTTTGGATGTTTGGCCCGTAAGCTTTCATAGTTGGCTTCTGAATAGTTAAATCCAACCGCATCGAGCTCTGCTGCTACCTTTTCATGGCCTCCTGATCCATCACCAAAGCGGAATTTATCAGCTCCCATGGTGACATAGCGGGTTGCATCCACTTCCTTGATGGTCTTGACCAACCGACGAACAGTTGCGACAGATTTGTCTGAACCATCTGCTTCACCGACTTCGTTACCGATCGACCACATGACAATGGCTGGATTGTTCTTGCCCCGCTCTACCATGGTCCGTAGATCGTAATCTGACCAAGTATCTCCCTTACGAGCTTCTGGGTGAGTGGCATCCTTTTCAAAGAAACGACCGTAATCGTATTGCTTCTTGCCACCATACCAGGTATCAAAAGCTTCTTCTTGGACCATCAAGCCCAACTCAGCCGCAATGTTTAAGGTTTGTTCACTCGCTGGGTTGTGGGTCGTCCGGATCGCATTGACTCCCATGTCCTTCATCTGTTTGAGGCGGCGGTATTCAGCCTTGTAATTTTCCTCAGCTCCGAGAGCCCCATGGTCATGGTGAAGGGAAACACCGTGGAATTTCGTAGCCACCCCATTGAGGAAGAAGCCACCTTCTGGCGTCCAGTTCAAATAACGATAGCCAAAGCGTTCCTTTTGCACATCCACCAACTGGGAATCCCGATAAACCCGCGTATACAAGGTATAGAGAGCTGGATGATCCGTTTTCACATCCCAGAGGGTTGGTTTTTCAACATGCAAGGTTTGAGAAAGGTTGATCTCTTGACCTGCTAAAACAGCTTGTGCTTCACTGCGCATTTTTTCGCTCACCACTTGGCCGTTTTGATCGACAATTTCATATTCCGCATAAATACTATGAGCTTGGTCATCCTGGTTGACAATGCGGCTCTTCACCACTGTATCCACTGTCCCACCTTGCTGTTTTTCCAACTGAGGGGTCGTAATCGTAGTCCCATACTGCGCTAAATGAACCTTGTCCGTTACACTCAGCTTAACATCCCGGTAAATCCCACTACCAGAATACCACCGGCTACTTGGTTGTTGATTGACCACATGAACGGCGATGGTATTTTCACTTCCATCTGCGTTCAAATAAGGGGTAATATCATAAGAAAAGGCATTGTAGCCATTTGGGTAATGACCGACAAATTGTCCATTTACATAGACTTTGGAATCCATGTAAACCCCGCCAAATTCCAAGCGGACCTTCTTATCTAAATCTTTGTCATCCAAATGGAAGGTCTTACGATACCAAGCATCCCCACCGTTCAATTGTCCCCCTTCATTTTGAGCAGGAGAGTTGTGATCAAAATCAAAGAAAATAGACCAGTCATGAGGAAGATCTAATTTTTTCCAATCCTTGACATCCACTTGACGCCCTTCTGCACCAGGAGCCGCATTCAATTTAAAATACCAATCTTTATTAAAATCACGTTCTCGATCTTGCACAATATCCTCCGCTACACGATTTTGATCTGGAGCAGCTGTTGCTTCCGTTCCTGTAGCACGCTCAGATGAAGTAGAGACGGGTTGACCATCGTCTTGAGACGCTGGTTTTTCCTCAGCTCTGGTAGGGGTAATGACAGCTGGAACTTCCGAAACTCTTGCAACAGCTTCAGGAACATCCGTTCCTGAATTTTCCGTCACAACACTTGGTGTCTCAATCGAAGTCGGCTCACTTTCGAGGGCTGCCTTTTCTTCCGCATGAACCCTTGAAAGCCCAATCATAACAGATCAAGCTCCAACAGAGAGCTTCCGAATAGTAAACACAGGACGCTTTTCAAAAAAAGACTTTCCCATAAGAACCTCCTCTTAGGATTAACAATTAAATTCGTAAACGCTTTCTTGCACCTGCGAACACTTGCAGAAAATCACATATTAACTATACCAAAAAAAGAGGATCAATAGGCCTCAATTTCGCTCCAACTATAGTTAGATTAAGAACTCCTTTAATTAGTGGAAATCTTTTTAAACCCCAAAAAAAGAGAAGTCTTAGGACTCCTCTTTTACCATTTTTCTTATAATCCTGGTTCTTGACCAAGTTCAGCAGCCACCATCCAAATGTTCTTTTCAAGTTCTGCTTTAGCCCCAACAAAGATATCATTGGTTACATCGTCGCCTTCAGCGTCGGTAACATCCAAAGCTTTTTGGTAAAGGCCATCAAGGTAATGGAAGATTTCAAGAACACGAGTCAAGCTTTCTTCTACATTTTTCGTAAATGTTCCACGGCGTTCTTCAATATTGCTGTGTTCCAAAAATTCAGTCATGCTAGAATAAGGAGCGCCACCAAGAGTGATCAAGCGTTCGCTCACTTCATCCAAGGTTGCATCCAAGCTGTCCATGTATTCGTCCATTTTTGGATGCCAAACCATAAAGCCACGTCCACGCATATACCAGTGTACTTGGTGAAGGGCAATGTGAGCGACGTAGAGATCTGCTACGACTTGGTTCAAGAGAGCTTTTGTTTCTGGAAGAGTTTCTTTATTAGAAGGTGCAAAAGTTGCTACATCAGTAGCTGCTTCATGTTTCATAGTTGTCATATCGTTTCTCCTTTTTTATAATGATTCTAATTAACTATATCTTTATTATATGCTTCCTCATTCAGAAAGTCAAGATAAAAGATTTAAAAATATCATAGTTGTCAATTGAGAAAAGATACGATAGAATGAAGAAGACTAATCGAAAGGCTTGACCAATGAAATATATCTTTACCTTCCTGATCTCCATGGTGCCCCTTGTTGAATTGCGCGGGGCCATCCCTTTTGCCATTGCAAATGGTATTCCCTTATGGACAGCACTCCTGATCGGAGTGATCGGAAATCTTCTCCCTGTCCCTCTGATCTTCTTTTTCGCCCGCCATATCCTCACCTGGGGGGCAAAAAAACCGATCATCGGAGGCTTTTTTAGCTGGTGTCTCAATAAAGGGCATAGAGGCGGACAGAAATTAGAAAAAGCCGCAGGAGACAAGGGAATCTTCTGGGCCTTATTGCTCTTTGTGGGAATCCCTCTTCCGGGAACTGGTGCCTGGACCGGTGCCCTTGCAGCTTCTATCCTTGACTGGGACTTCAAACGCAGTAGCCTCGCAGTCATGCTCGGAGTGATACTAGCCGGCCTCATCATGGGAACCCTGTCCCTGCTCTTAGGAATTGATACCTTCTCACATTAAGCAAAAGGCTGAAGCAACGGCTTCAGTTTTTACATATAAAAAAAGATTCCCGTTCCTCTAAGAGTATAGACAAACTGTTTTTTTACAAATCTAATAAATTCTATAAAACAAAAAAATTTATTTATTAGAATTACTCAGTCATCTACTAAAACTTTCCGCTGTGAGAAAAGTGCTAGAAACAATCATGTTTCTAGCACTCGGGAGTTTTGGAACCTTAGGTCCAAAACTAAGTCATGGAACTTCTTTGAAGTTCGCTGACGTCCGTACTCACCTAAGGAAAGTTATTTAGATGAATTTATCTTACAAAAAAGAGGTTTCCTTCGAAACCTCTTATTTTTTTATTCTTAGTTGTTAAGAGCTGCTGCCATTGTAGCTGCAACTTCTGCTTCAAAGTCATTTGAAGCTTTTTCAATACCTTCACCAACTTCAAAACGAACGAATTCGATAACTGAAGCATTTACTGATTCAAGGTAAGCTTCAACTGTCTTGCTGTCATCCATGATGTAGACTTGTGCAAGAAGAGTGTAGGCTTGGTCAACTTTTGTGTTGTCCAAGAAGAAGCGATCCATTTTACCTGGGATGATTTTATCCCAAATTTTTTCTGGTTTACCTTCAGCTGCCAATTCAGCTTTGATATCTTCTTCAGCTTGAGCAACCACTTCGTCAGTCAATTGTGCTTTTGAACCGAATTTCAAGTGTGGAAGAGCTGGTTTACCAACCATTGCACGGCTTTCGTTATCTTGGTCGATGACGTGGTTCAATTGTGCCAATTCATCTTTCACGAATTGTTCATCCAATTCTTTGTATGAAAGAACAGTTGGTTTCATTGCAGCGATGTGCATTGAGATTTGTTTAGCAAGTGCTTCGTCTCCACCTTCGATCACAGAGATAACACCGATACGTCCACCGTTGTGTTGGTAAGCACCGAAGTGTTGTGCATCTGTTTTTTCAAGCAAAGCAAAACGACGGAATGAAATTTTTTCACCGATTGTAGCTGTTGCAGATACGTATGCAGCTTCAAGAGTTTCACCTGAAGGCATTGTCAAAGCAAGAGCTTCTTCGTTGTTAGCTGGTTTACCTTCAGCGATCACTTTCGCTGTTGCGTTTACCAATTCAACGAATTGAGCGTTTTTCGCAACGAAGTCAGTTTCAGCATTTACTTCAACTACTGCTGCAACGTTACCATTGACATAAACACCAGTCAAACCTTCAGCGGCAACACGGTCAGCTTTCTTAGCTGCTTTAGCCATACCTTTTTCGCGAAGCAATTCAATCGCTTTTTCGATATCACCTTCAACTTCAACCAATGCCTTTTTAGCGTCCATGACACCGGCACCAGATTTTTCACGCAATTCTTTTACAAGCTTAGCTGTAATTTCTGCCATTTTGATTCTCCTATATTTTTTAATAAAACAAGAGGGTCGGGCTGAGCCCTGCCCTCTTAGGTTCGTTACTTATTGAATGAAATTAAGCGTTGTCGCCTTCTACAACTTCAACGATTTCTTCGATTGAATCTGCT
>OBVV01000474.1_pt1 | contig 15820 bp, 9 predicted proteins | sample 1476221 | NCBI WGS metagenome assembly OBVV01 (sample SAMEA2580029, study PRJEB22360) | human gut metagenome | biome: human gut; feature: human-associated habitat; material: faeces | place: Denmark | collected 2008/2010 | reverse complement strand
CGGCTGGCAGCGTCACCGACTCCAGCGTCACCGCCAGCGCCAGCTCTCCTGGGTGAAGATAGAACGCCTCGCCCTCGTCGAGAACGATCTCATCGCTCATCACGCGGTCAAGCGCGGCGCTCACTTCATCTTTGGGACCGCTCAGATCGATAAACGCTGCCGTGTGACCACGGAAGGTACGAAATTTATTGCCCAGGCGTACATCCACCGTCGCGCCGTTAATACGCTCCACTGGCGGACGTGGGTTGATCGACAAACGGCCTTCATCAAGCCAGGCTTCAATATCTCGGTCACACAGACGCATGGCATTTTCTCCTTTCGCGCATCACTCCCTTAACGCCAATTACGTCAAGGGCATACCAGGTTATCACTGAACGGTACACAATTTATCAAGCTTATTCAAAGAACTGACTTATTTTCGCTTTCAATATATCGATCGCGATGCGGTTTTTCCCGCCGCGCGGCACGATAATGTCCGCATATTGTTTAGAAGGCTCAATGAATTGCAGGAACATCGGGCGCACGGTTTTTTGATATTGCGCCATCACGGAATCCATTGAACGCCCACGCTCGTTAACGTCACGCTTGATGCGGCGCATCAGGCAGATATCCAGCGGGGTATCAACGAAAATGGAGAAGTTAAGTTCGTCACGCAAACGCGCATCCGTCAGCAACAAAATGCCTTCGAGAATGATGACCTTCTTCGGCTCAACCGTCACCGTTTCTTTCATACGCGTATGTTCAACATAGCTGTAAACCGGCAGGTCAATTGCCGAGCCGCGTTTCAACGCTTGTAAATGCTCAAGCAGCAGGCTGTGATCCATCGCGCTGGGATGGTCGTAGTTGGTCTTAACGCGTTCTTCCATCGACAGATGGCTTTGATCTTTGTAATAGCAGTCTTCGGGAATTACGCCGATGTGTTCATCACCGACTTGCTCACGTAATTCACGATAAAGGGTACTGGCAATAAGACTCTTGCCGGAAGCCGATGCGCCAGCGATACCGATAATGACGCACTGATGAGACTGATCAGTCATATATTTAGCGACCTGATTAACCTGGATGTTAGGAAGGGGGCGACGAAGCGCCAAACGCGGCAATTATAGGGATTTCATCCGCCTGATACCAGTCGAATAGCGCTGCCGCGCGCTCAGAGTTTATTGTTGACGAAGAATTCCCGGTGGCAAATTACGTTGATCAGTTTTATACAAGGTAAAAAATGTTATACGCAGTTGCGCAAATTATCCGCCTTTACGTCACTTTATGAGCAATTCGCATATAAAATGTAAAACTTTTGTACTAGCATAAACACAGAAACGAATACTGGCGACCTGGTCTTGCGGATAAAGCGGTAATGAGCAAACAATCACAGCATGTATTAATTGCCCTGCCCCACCCGCTGCTTCACCTGGTCAGTTTAGGTTTAGTCTCGTTTATCTTTACCCTTTTCTCGCTTGAGCTTTCGCAGTTTGGCACCCAACTCGCCCCACTGTGGTTCCCGACGTCCATCATGATGGTGGCGTTTTATCGCCATGCCGGGCGCATGTGGCCGGGAATTGCGCTGAGCTGCTCGCTGGGAAATATCGCCGCATCCATCCTGCTTTTTTCCACCAGCTCGCTGAACATGACCTGGACGACCATCAATATTGTTGAAGCCGTGGTCGGGGCAGTGCTGCTACGTAAATTGCTGCCGTGGTATAACCCCTTGCAAAATCTGGCTGACTGGCTGCGTCTGGCATTCGGCAGCGCCATTGTTCCGCCTCTGTTAGGGGGTGTTCTGGTTGTCCTGCTGACGCCCGGAGACGATCCTCTCAGGGCATTTTTGATATGGGTACTGTCAGAATCCATCGGCGCTCTGGCACTGGTGCCGCTGGGATTGTTATTTAAACCACACTATCTGCTGCGCCATCGCAACCCACGGTTGCTTTTTGAGTCGCTGCTCACGTTAGCCATCACACTGACGTTAAGCTGGCTTTCGATGCTGTATCTGCCGTGGCCTTTTACTTTCATTATTGTGCTGTTGATGTGGAGCGCCGTGCGCCTGCCACGAATGGAAGCCTTTTTGATCTTCCTTACCACGGTGATGATGGTGTCGCTGATGATGGCCGCGGATCCCTCCCTGCTTGCTACGCCGCGTACGTACCTGATGAGCCATATGCCGTGGCTACCGTTTTTGCTGATCCTGCTGCCCGCCAACATCATGACCATGGTGATGTATGCCTTTCGTGCGGAACGCAAACACATTTCCGAAAGCGAAACCCGCTTTCGGAACGCGATGGAATATTCCGCTATCGGTATGGCGTTAGTGGGCACCGAGGGACAATGGCTGCAAACCAACAAAGCGCTCTGCCAGTTTCTCGGGTACAGTCAGGAAGAGCTGCGCGGACTCACCTTTCAGCAACTGACCTGGCCGGAGGATCTCAATAAAGATCTCCAACAGGTTGAAAAGCTGATAAGCGGTGAAATAAACACCTATTCAATGGAAAAACGCTACTACAACCGCAATGGCGATGTTGTCTGGGCGTTGCTTGCCGTCTCACTGGTGCGCCACACGGATGGCACGCCGCTCTATTTTATCGCTCAGATTGAAGACATTAACGAGCTAAAACGCACCGAACAGGTCAATCAGCAACTGATGGAGCGCATCACGCTGGCTAACGAAGCGGGCGGGATTGGCATCTGGGAGTGGGAGTTGAAGCCGAATGTTTTTAGCTGGGATAAGCGGATGTTCGAGCTGTATGAAATTCCTCCACATATCAAACCGAACTGGCAGGTGTGGTACGAGTGCGTGCTGCCGGAAGATCGCCAGCATGCCGAAAAAGTGATTCGTGATTCGTTGCAATCACGCTCGCCCTTTAAACTGGAATTTCGCATTACCGTAAAAGACGGTATTCGCCATATCCGCGCCCTCGCCAACCGGGTACTGAATAAAGAAGGCGAAGTCGAACGTCTCCTCGGCATCAATATGGATATGACCGAAGTGAAACAGCTTAACGAGGCATTGTTTCAGGAAAAAGAGCGCCTGCACATTACGCTTGATTCCATCGGTGAAGCCGTGGTCTGTATTGATATGGCGATGAAAATTACCTTTATGAATCCAGTGGCGGAGAAGATGAGCGGCTGGACGCAGGAAGAAGCGTTAGGTGTTCCGCTCCTGACGGTGTTGCATATTACTTTTGGCGACAACGGACCATTAATGGAGAACATTTACAGTGCCGACACCTCACGTTCCGCAATCGAACAAGATGTGGTGTTGCACTGTCGGAGCGGCGGCAGTTACGACGTGCATTACAGTATTACGCCGTTAAGTACTCTGGACGGCAGCAATATTGGTTCGGTTCTGGTGATTCAGGACGTCACCGAATCACGCAAAATGCTGCGCCAGCTGAGCTACAGCGCCTCCCATGATGCACTGACGCATCTCGCCAATCGCGCCAGTTTTGAGAAGCAACTGCGTATGCTGCTGCAAACGGTAAACAGTACACATCAGCGACATGCCCTGGTGTTTATCGATCTTGATCGCTTTAAAGCGGTGAATGACAGCGCCGGGCATGCGGCGGGCGACGCTTTGCTGCGCGAACTGGCGTCGTTGATGCTGAGTATGCTGCGTTCCAGCGACGTGCTGGCGCGACTCGGTGGGGATGAATTTGGTCTGCTGCTACCAGACTGTAATGTTGAAAGCGCGCGTTTTATCGCTACACGCATTATCAGTGCCGTGAATGACTATCACTTTATATGGGAAGGCCGTGTGCATCGGGTAGGTGCCAGTGCCGGGATTACCTTGATTGATGACAACAATCATCAGGCGGCAGAAGTGATGTCGCAGGCTGATATCGCCTGTTATGCCTCCAAAAATGGTGGACGGGGCCGGGTGACGGTTTACGAACCACAGCAAGCTGCCGCACATAGCGAACGGGCGGCGATGTCGCTTGATGAACAGTGGCGGATGATTAAAGAGAATCAGTTGATGATGATGGCCCACGGTGTCGCTTCGCCGCGGATCCCGGAAGCGCGTAATTTGTGGCTGATTTCGCTTAAACTCTGGAGTTGCGAAGGCGAGATTATTGATGAACAAAAATTTCGTCGTAGCTTCAGCGATCCGGCACTTAGCCATGCTCTTGACCGACGGGTATTCCACGAATTTTTCCAGCTGGCCGCAAAAGCGGTTGCCAGTAAAGGCATAAGCATCGCCCTCCCCCTTTCCGTTGCCGGTTTGAGTAGCGCCACGCTGGTGAATGATCTGCTTGAGCAGCTGGAAAATAGCCCTCTACCACCACGGTTATTACATCTGATTATTCCGGCAGACGCGATTTTAGATCACGCAGAAAGCGTGCAAAAACTGCGGCTGGCGGGATGTCGGATAGTGCTCAGCCAGGTGGGCCGCGATCTGCAAATCTTCAACTCGCTGAAAGCGAATATGGCAGATTACCTGCTACTTGATGGTGAGTTATGCGCCAACGTGCAGGGTAATTTGATGGATGAGATGCTGATTACGATTATTCAGGGGCACGCTCAGCGACTCGGGATGAAAACCATCGCCGGGCCAGTCGTTTTACCCTTAGTGATGGATACGCTTTCTGGCATCGGCGTCGATCTGATTTATGGTGATGTGATTGCCGATGCCCAACCGCTGGATTTGCTGGTGAATAGCAGTTATTTCGCGATTAACTGAGGGAGCGTTTGCCCATTGCCTGATGCGACGCATCAGGCCTACAATTCGTCCGTTCCGTCTGGTTGCCAGCCTTCCGTATACCAGATATGCAACAGCGCATAAGAACGCCAGGGCTTCCAGCGCTCGGCATAACGGCGGATTTGTGCCGGTGTCATCCCCGGAAATCGCTGTTTAATCAGATAATCATCCGGCAGAAAAACATCTTTCGCCTGCCAGCCACGCAAAGCGAAATAATTCGCCGTCCAGCGCCCGATACCCGGAAAAGTTTGCAGCGTTTTCATCGCCTGCTCCACATCGCCCGGAATTGTCATTGGTAAGCTGCCCTCCAGCGCCGCATTTGCCAGATGAATCAGTGCCTCTGCCCGTTTCAACGGCATGCCTAACGCTTTTAATGCCTGCGGGTCGGCTGCTGCCAGCCGCTGAGGCGTGGGGAAGCAGATATACTCCGGAAAATCATCCAGCCGTTCGCCATAAAGCTGTACAACTTTGGCAGTCAATTTTGCCGCCATCGCCACGCTCACCAGTTGGCCTAAAATCGCCCGCACACCCTGCTCAAAAGCATCAATACAGCCGGGTAAACGCAATCCGGGCCGCGCCGCGCCTAACTTGCCCAACGCACCGTTAACAATCTGCGGGTTACATTGCAGATCAAACAGGCGGCTCATTTTCGCCAGACACTCAGCGGCAACGGGTTCTAAACCTGCACTTAAATTTATGTGCAGAGTATGGCGGGCTATATCCGGAATAGCAGTCACCACGCCGCGATATTCGCCCACCGCCAGACTACGGGCATAATAATCCTCAGCGACCGTTTCCACACCACTCACTGCACGGGCGGCGAGAAATCCCAACATCCACGACCAGTCATACGGCGGCTGCCAGTTCAGGGTATACATCGCATCTCCTTATTCATCCGCTTTCAGCATAAACGTTATTCAGACGCTACGCTTTGCTTTCATATTCCGGTTGTCGCGACAGCAACATTTCGCTAAAGTCACGCCCCTTCTTCACCGGCATGGGGATTAATTCGTGTTTATTGGTTTTGATTACGGTACAGCAAACTGTTCAGTGGCGGTCATGCGTGACGGTAAACCGCAATTACTGAAAATGGAAAACGACAGCACGCTGCTGCCTTCAATGCTTTGCGCGCCAACGCGTGAATCGGTAAGCGAATGGCTGTACCGCCATCATGATGTTCCGGCAGACGACGATGAAACGCAGGCGCTGTTACGTCGGGCGATTCGTTATAACCGCGAAGAAGATATCGATGTTACGGCGAAAAGCGTGCAGTTCGGTCTTTCCTCACTGGCACAGTACATTGATGATCCAGAAGAAGTGTGGTTTGTGAAATCACCAAAATCGTTCCTCGGTGCCAGCGGCTTAAAACCGCAGCAGGTAGCGCTGTTTGAGGATCTGGTCTGCGCAATGATGTTGCACATTCGCCAGCAGGCGCAGGCGCAGCTGCCAGAAGCGATTACTCAGGCGGTGATTGGTCGCCCGATCAACTTCCAGGGGCTGGGCGGCGATGAAGCAAACGCCCAGGCGCAAGGGATTCTGGAACGCGCGGCGAAGCGTGCCGGATTCAGGGACGTGGTATTCCAGTACGAGCCGGTCGCGGCTGGGCTGGATTACGAAGCCACCTTGCAGGAAGAAAAACGGGTGCTGGTGGTGGATATCGGCGGTGGTACGACTGACTGTTCATTGCTGCTGATGGGGCCGCAGTGGCGTTCGCGTCTCGATCGTGAAGCCAGCCTGCTGGGTCACAGTGGTTGCCGTATTGGCGGTAACGATCTGGACATCGCACTGGCGTTTAAAAACCTGATGCCGTTACTGGGCATGGGTGGCGAAACCGAAAAAGGCATCGCCCTGCCGATTCTGCCGTGGTGGAATGCGGTTGCCATCAACGACGTACCTGCGCAGAGTGATTTCTACAGTAGTGCCAACGGTCGTCTGCTTAACGATCTGGTACGCGATGCCCGCGAACCGGAAAAAGTGGCCCTGCTACAGAAAGTCTGGCGTCAGCGTTTAAGCTATCGCCTGGTGCGTAGCGCAGAAGAGTGCAAAATTGCTCTTTCAAGCGTAGCGGAAACCCGCGCCTCACTGCCGTTTATCAGCGATGAACTGGCTACGCTGATTAGCCAGCAAGGGCTGGAAAGCGCCCTCAGCCAGCCACTGGCGCGGATTCTGGAACAGGTGCAACTGGCCCTGGATAACGCCCAGGAAAAACCGGACGTTATCTACCTGACCGGCGGTAGCGCCCGTTCGCCGCTGATTAAAAAAGCGCTGGCAGAACAGTTGCCGGGAATTCCGATTGCAGGCGGCGATGACTTTGGCTCCGTCACCGCCGGGCTGGCACGCTGGGCGGAAGTGGTGTTTCGTTAAAAGAAAATGGCTCAGCAGCGGCTTAAATCTGCCTGCGCCTGAGCCAGTTTTTCTGCCGCCTGACGTAAAGGTTCCATCAACGGCATGGTCCGTGCTGGAGCATGAAGGCGGAATCGCTGCAACTCTGTCGCGCCGACAGTCAACGTCGATTCCAGCCGATGTCGTTTGGCGGTCATTTTCGCCATTACCGCTTGTCTGTCTGCTGGCGTTATCGCTTCATTCGGCCTGAACACAAAACGGCGTTCACAGCTCGCTTTCCAGTCGATAACCGCCTGGGTCAGATGGTCGCCAAACCCTTTCACTTGCTTAACGCCACGACGGGTAACATCTGCGGCTGTTTCAATACCAAAAGACCGTAACGCCGCTTTACGCGCAGGGCCAACGCCGGGAATAGAGGCAACATCAATAAAAAATCCCTCCAGAAACTTCTGCTTCTGCCGTTCCCTTGCAGTGTCGTGAAGTGCTGCCAGAGCACGTTTTTCTTCTTCCGGTAACCCGAGCATTTCGTCCTTCATTTTTTCGAGCATCGTCCGTTTGGCGATAAAACCTTCCAGCCCGCCCAACTGTTGGATCTGGCTGACTAAATGGTCATAGTCCATTTTCGCGCGATTAAATGCCTCACGGCGTTGCTGGATTTCTGCTTTATAAGCTTTGCTTGTCAGACTGCCAATAATCCAGATAGCCGCCAGCACAGGAACCAAAATAATATAACGCGGTTCTGCCTGAAGGCCGCAAAGCAACAGCGATAACGCTGACAGTGCGATCTCAATCAGAATGATGTATTCGCGCCGTAACAGGCCTAAAGGAAGCGGCCTGCCAGTCGGTTGGAAATGATCGGGTAATGGCAGTTGCAATGCTGGCGGTGCTACTGACGCCATCACCATCGCCCAGACTTTCGCCAGCACAAAATCACCGCCGGTGGTAATGACCTCTTCGCCGAGATCAATAAAATAGATAACGCCTTGATTATCCAGCGTACACCACGGGCAGTCGGTCAAATGAGCGGGATAAACATGCATTGCCGAAACGGGACATTTCTTTAACTGTTGGCGCAGAGAATCAAGTGCCGCTACCCACGCTTTAGCCGTCGGACGCCCGGTTGCCACGCCACTTTCCGTGAATGCCTGCTGAAACATGGCTTCAACATCACTCGGTAACATCGATAGCGGAATCGATCGTGGCGGCGGTTTTAAACCACGTCGCTGATTATCTGACGCGTAGGCATAACGGAAATGGGTAATATCCGTCTCCAGCGCATTACCCGCATCAGAGATAAGCGGCACACCAGAATAAGGATGCCGGCCACCAAACAAGACGTGAAAAATCAGCAACGCAAGGCCAAAATTATCGTGATTTTCTGTGCGTTCAAAGCCGACAAATGACGACAAGGTTTGTAGCTCTGGCGGCGTAAAATGCGACACGCCGACTTCGCATAAATGCAGTGTGCCATTGGCGTTAATCTGAAAGGAGTCGCTATCAATCAGTACCACTTTGCTGTCGCGACCTACCATAAAACTGTTCTGGTTTACGTCACCCACGACGTGCCCGTGCTCGTGAACCGTAGCAAAAGATGAAGCAATATTGCGCGCAACATAGAGTAGAAAATCCCACGCACAATGAGGGTAACGTTGACGACGATGTGCCGGGCTATAGATCATATGAATCGGTTCTTTACCAGAAACTTTTGGCATCATAAAACCGATAACTTTTCCGCCTCGTCCACCGTGAAGCGTTGCCTGCGGCCAGGCGACATAATTCAACAATTGCGCGTCAGCTGTCGCAGCCATAAAGGCAAGTTTGTCCTGTTTTAAGGCGGGTGGCGGCGTGTGATAAATCTTGGCGACGCTATCGACAAACTCATTGATATCATAAACCGCGCCTTCACCGCCTTTGCCCAGTTCACGGCCTGGCGTAACGCACTCACCAGTAGCAGTATATAAAGTGGGTTTCATGGTAACCACAGCGCCAGTGCTAACGTTTTATCATCATCGGTACGCTCGTTTACCGCTGGGCTGGACAAAAACTGCTTTAACAATTCAGGTAATAAATCGAGTTGTTCCTGCGTTGCTGACGCCAGTCCATTGAAAAACGGGGTAAAGAAAGGCACATGCGGAGAATTATCCAACATATTTAACGCCAGTCGCTGGATACCATCCGTAAATGCTGCAACTTTATGCACACGCTCAGTGCTGGTGAAAGTTTCCAGTCTGGAAACGGCATCTTCATCGGTAATGAAGTGCGTCATATTGGCATATTCACCCACCATCGGCGTAAGCGGCAATTGCAGACCGTGACCAAAATCCACCACCACGCCGCCATCGCCAATCTGCATAATCAAGGTGCCATTAGCCGATGAAATCAATCCCAGAAACGTGCAGGCAAAATCGCGAACTGCTAATTCTTTGGCCTCTGCCTCGGCAAAAAGTCGCTGACGAATAGTCAGCACAATATCCGTGGCGAGGATATCATTAAGCCCCAATTCCCCACCCTGCACTTTTTGCGACATATAAGCCATCGCTTCATTGACGGCGAGCATCGCGCCTTCGCCACCCTGCGAGACGCTGCCTGCACCATCAGCAAGAAACATCACCAGTAATGGTTGCTGATCGTTTAACCAGGCAACCTGCATCTGGCAGGCATCCTGACAAGGTAAATCAGCGCTAATGTGCGACGTTCCAACAGCGGATGCATAAACCAGACGCCAGCTCACACTGACGTCCAGCCTTTTGGCGCTTCCAGCACAACTTCCGTTCCCGGCGTGGAGCGGGAAACCGAACGCAGCGAACTGGATAACCAGCTAAACAGTTCACGGAATTGTAATCCTTGCAGAGGCAAAGGCTGACGAACGCTGATTTGTGCCAGCGTCTTCATATCCGCCCCCTGAACACCGATGGAAAAGAAGGCAAACTTCTTATCTTCTTCCCCCTGAAACACTTTGTTGGCGGCAGCCTGCCACTCATCGGTTGGAGCGCCATCGGTGATCAGGAAAATCCACGGGCGATAATACGAAATACCATTTGCGCGGTACTCACGTTTCCTCTCTTCAACCATATCCAGGGCTTTGGTAATGGCGGCCCCCATTGGCGTATCCCCCTGGGCAAACAGGATGGGCGGGAAAAAGTTAGCGGCGCTGGTAAAGGGTTGTTCCACATGCACCGGGCCGAACGTCACAATGCCGAGTTCCACTCTTTTTAAAGCCAGCGGATCGGCAAGCAGTTCATCACGAAAGGTCACCAATCCGGCGTTAAGTTCATTAATAGGTCTGCCGCTCATCGAGCCAGAAACATCCAGCAGCAGAATGCAGGGGCAACGTGGTTCCGGGTTACTGGCAAAATCGCTGGTGGCAAACGTGATTTGTTCGCTCATAAGAAATCCTTTCTTAGAGAATTATCGAGGTCCGGTATCATACCGACTGCAATAATGAAATAAGAGCAAACGAAGAAACTTTCAGAATTAGGCCCGGCGGCGCAGAAAATTTTGCTATTCGCCTCGCAAGAACGGAGAGCCGTCGATTGACACTAAGGGCGGAGTGACATAATTTCAGGAGTGAGGGTTAGGGAGAGGTTTCCCCCTCCCCCTGGTGTTCTTAGTAAGCCTGGAAGCTAATCACTAAGAGTATCACCAGTATGATGACGTGCTTCATCATAACCCTTTCCTTATTAAAAGCCCTCTTCTCCGGGAGAGGCTTTCCCGTTTCAGCGTCCCGCTGAAATCATCGGCTTACCTCCTTTCGCCCTGAATGCAGTCTATCGCTAACGCGTGAATAAAATAGTTTCCTCTGTGATTATTGCGTAACGACTCGCAAAGAATATTTGCTGGCAGGATCGCAGACTACAAAGCCTGCGGATTGACAATCTTATCGTGAAGGCATAATTTCAGGAGTGAGGGTAGAGCGGGGTTTCCCCCGCCCTGGTAGTCTTAGTATGCTGGGTAGCTAATCACTAAGAGCACCACGATGATGAGTATCTTCATCATGACCCTTTCCTTATTTAAGGCCCCTTCCTCGGGAGGGGCTTTCCCGTTTCAGCGTCCCGCTGAAATCGTCGGCTTACCTCCTTTCGCCCTGTATGCAGTCTATCGCTGACTTGCGGATAAAATAGTTTCAAGTGTGATTATTGCGTAACGACTCGCAAAGAATATTTGCTGGCAGGATCGCAGACGGCAAAGTCTGCGGATTGACAATTGGACCGTGAAGGCATACTTTTCAGGAGTGAGGGTTGAGCGGGGTTTCCCCCGCCCTGGTAGGCTTAGTAAGCCGGGAAGCTAATGACTAAGAGCACCACGATGATGAGTATCTTCATCATGACCCTTTCCTTATTTAAGACCCCTTCCTCGGGAGGGGCTTTCCCGTTTCAGCGTCCCGCTGAAATCGTCGGCTTACCTCCTTTCGCCATGCAAGCAGTCTATCGCTGACTTGCGGATAAAATAGTTTCATGTGTTATTACTGGATGCGTGCTCGCAAATGTGCCCGTCATTCAGACGATTCCCGACAGTGTTTCATAATTCCTCCATTTTTCTCCCTTATTGGCTGGCTACACTAGTATCATTCCGCGAAACGTTTCAGGAAGAGAAACTCTTAACGATGAAAGGCAGTTATAAATCCCGTTGGGTAATCGTAATCGTGGTGGTTATCGCCGCCATCGCCGCATTCTGGTTCTGGCAAGGCCGCAATGACTCCCAGAGTGCAGCCCCAGGGGCGACGAAACAAGCGCAGCAATCGCCAGCGGGTGGTCGCCGTGGTATGCGTTCAGGCCCATTAGCCCCGGTTCAGGCGGCGACCGCCGTAGAACAGGCAGTTCCGCGTTACCTCACCGGGCTTGGCACCATTACCGCGGCGAATACTGTTACGGTGCGTAGCCGCGTGGATGGTCAGTTGATGGCGTTACATTTCCAGGAAGGCCAGCAGGTCAAAGCAGGCGATTTACTGGCAGAAATTGACCCCAGCCAGTTCAAAGTTGCATTAGCACAAGCCCAGGGCCAACTGGCAAAAGATAAAGCCACGCTTGCTAACGCCCGCCGTGATCTGGCGCGTTATCAGCAACTGGCAAAAACCAATCTCGTCTCCCGTCAGGAGCTGGATGCCCAACAGGCGCTGGTCAGTGAAACCGAAGGCACCATTAAGGCTGATGAAGCAAGCGTCGCCAGCGCGCAGCTGCAACTCGACTGGAGCCGCATCACCGCACCAGTCGATGGTCGCGTTGGTCTCAAGCAGGTTGATGTTGGTAACCAAATCTCCAGTGGTGATACCACCGGAATTGTGGTGATCACCCAGACGCATCCTATCGATTTAGTCTTTACCCTGCCGGAAAGCGATATCGCTACTGTAGTGCAGGCGCAAAAAGCCGGAAAACCGCTGGTGGTAGAAGCCTGGGATCGCACCAATTCGAAGAAATTAAGTGAAGGCACGCTGTTAAGCCTCGATAACCAAATCGATGCCACAACCGGTACGATTAAAGTGAAAGCACGCTTTAATAATCAGGATGATGCGCTGTTTCCCAATCAGTTTGTTAACGCGCGCATGTTAGTCGACACCGAACAAAACGCCGTAGTGATCCCAACAGCCGCCCTGCAAATGGGCAATGAAGGCCATTTTGTCTGGGTGCTGAATAGCGAAAACAAGGTCAGCAAACATCTGGTGACGCCGGGCATTCAGGACAGTCAGAAAGTGGTGATCCGTGCAGGTATTTCTGCGGGCGATCGCGTGGTGACAGACGGCATTGATCGCCTGACCGAAGGGGCGAAAGTGGAAGTGGTGGAAGCCCAGAGCGCCACCACTCCGGAAGAGAAAGCCACCAGCCGCGAATACGCGAAAAAAGGAGCACGCTCCTGATGCAGGTGTTACCCCCGAGCAGCACAGGCGGCCCGTCGCGCCTGTTTATTATGCGTCCTGTCGCCACCACGCTGCTGATGGTGGCGATCTTACTCGCCGGGATTATCGGTTATCGCGCCCTGCCCGTTTCGGCGCTGCCGGAAGTGGACTATCCGACCATTCAGGTGGTCACGCTCTACCCAGGTGCCAGCCCGGATGTCATGACCTCTGCCGTTACCGCGCCGCTAGAACGCCAGTTCGGGCAGATGTCTGGCCTGAAACAGATGTCGTCGCAAAGTTCCGGCGGTGCGTCAGTTATCACTTTGCAGTTCCAGCTAACATTACCGCTCGATGTCGCCGAGCAGGAAGTGCAGGCCGCGATTAACGCTGCGACCAACTTGTTGCCGAGCGATCTGCCTAACCCGCCGGTTTACAGCAAAGTGAACCCGGCAGATCCGCCGATCATGACGCTCGCCGTCACCTCAACCGCCATGCCGATGACGCAAGTGGAAGATATGGTGGAAACCCGCGTCGCGCAGAAAATCTCGCAGATTTCCGGTGTCGGACTGGTGACGCTTTCCGGCGGTCAGCGTCCGGCTGTTCGCGTCAAACTTAACGCTCAGGCGATTGCGCCTGAACGATTTCTTCTACAACCGTTTGTTCATTACCGGCGCTAACGTTAACTCGGCAAAAGGTAGCCTCGACGGCCCTTCCCGTGCGGTCACGCTTTCCGCGAACGACCAGATGCAATCCGCCGAAGAGTATCGCCAGCTAATCATCGCCTACCAGAACGGCGCGCCAATTCGTCTGGGCGATGTCGCAACTGTAGAGCAAGGTGCAGAAAACAGCTGGCTCGGCGCGTGGGCGAACAAAGAACAGGCCATTGTGATGAATGTTCAGCGCCAGCCCGGTGCTAACATTATCTCCACCGCCGACAGCATCCGGCAGATGCTGCCACAGCTCACCGAGAGTCTGCCGAAATCGGTGAAGGTGACAGTGCTTTCCGATCGCACCACCAATATTCGCGCATCCGTCGATGATACTCAGTTTGAATTGATGATGGCTATCGCGCTGGTAGTCATGATCATCTACCTGTTTTTGCGCAATATTCCGGCGACCATCATTCCCGGTGTTGCTGTACCGCTGTCGTTAATCGGCACTTTTGCGGTTATGGTGTTTCTCGATTTTTCAATCAATAACCTGACACTGATGGCGTTAACTATCGCCACCGGATTCGTGGTCGATGACGCCATCGTAGTGATCGAAAACATTTCCCGCTATATCGAAAAAGGCGAAAAACCGTTGGCGGCGGCGCTCAAAGGCGCGGGTGAAATCGGCTTTACCATTATCTCGCTGACCTTCTCGCTGATTGCGGTGTTGATTCCACTGCTGTTTATGGGCGATATCGTCGGGCGACTGTTCCGCGAATTTGCTATTACCCTGGCGGTAGCGATTTTGATCTCAGCGGTGGTGTCGCTGACCCTGACACCGATGATGTGCGCGCGGATGCTCAGCCAGGAGTCGCTGCGTAAACAGAACCGATTCTCCCGTGCCTCGGAAAAAATGTTCGACAGGATAATCGCCGCCTATGGTCGTGGACTGGCGAAGGTGCTGAATCATCCGTGGCTGACCTTAAGCGTGGCGCTCAGCACGCTGCTGCTTAGCGTTCTCTTATGGGTGTTCATTCCGAAAGGTTTCTTCCCGGTACAGGACAACGGCATTATTCAGGGCACTTTGCAGGCACCGCAATCCAGCTCCTTTGCCAATATGGCCCAGCGACAACGCCAGGTCGCGGACGTGATTTTGCAGGATCCGGCAGTGCAAAGCCTGACCTCATTTGTTGGCGTTGATGGCACTAACCCGTCGCTGAATAGTGCACGTTTACAAATCAACCTCAAACCGCTGGATGAACGTGATGACCGAGTGCAAAAAGTCATTGCCCGTCTGCAAACGGCGGTGGATAAAGTGCCGGGCGTCGATCTCTTCCTGCAACCAACGCAGGATCTGACTATTGATACTCAGGTCAGCCGCACCCAGTACCAGTTTACCTTGCAGGCCACCTCACTGGATGCGCTCAGTACCTGGGTGCCACAGTTGATGGAAAAACTCCAGCAACTGCCACAGCTTTCTGATGTCTCCAGCGACTGGCAGGACAAAGGGCTGGTGGCGTATGTCAATGTTGATCGCGACAGCGCCAGCCGTCTGGGGATCAGCATGGCGGATGTCGATAACGCCCTGTACAACGCGTTTGGTCAGCGACTGATTTCCACTATTTATACTCAGGCTAACCAGTATCGCGTAGTGCTGGAGCACAACACCGAAATTACCCCGGGCCTCGCGGCGCTGGATACCATTCGCCTGACCAGTAGCGACGGCGGCGTGGTGCCGTTAAGCTCAATTGCCAAAGTTGAACAGCGTTTTGCGCCGCTTTCCATCAACCATCTGGATCAGTTCCCGGTAACGACCATCTCCTTTAACGTGCCGGATAACTATTCGCTGGGCGATGCGGTGCAGGCGATTATGGACACCGAAAAGACGCTGAATCTGCCGGTGGATATCACCACGCAATTTCAGGGCAGCACCCTCGCCTTCCAGTCGGCGCTGGGCAGCACTGTCTGGCTGATTGTCGCGGCGGTGGTGGCGATGTATATCGTGCTCGGCATTCTGTACGAGAGCTTTATTCACCCGATCACCATTCTCTCGACGCTACCCACCGCAGGGGTCGGCGCGCTGCTGGCATTAATGATTGCTGGTAGCGAACTGGATGTGATTGCGATTATCGGCATTATTTTGCTGATCGGTATCGTGAAGAAGAACGCCATCATGATGATCGACTTCGCGCTGGCTGCCGAGCGCGAGCAAGGCATGTCGCCGCGCGAGGCAATCTACCAGGCTTGTCTGTTGCGTTTTCGTCCGATCCTGATGACCACCCTGGCGGCTCTGCTTGGCGCGCTGCC